>Ga0209254_10000683_pt1 | contig 28793 bp, 24 predicted proteins | sample FrelakmetDIP11DI_FD_187148 | JGI IMG/M metagenome (GOLD analysis project Ga0209254, IMG submission 187148) | Freshwater lake sediment microbial communities from the University of Notre Dame, USA, for methane emissions studies - DIP11 DI (SPAdes)... | ecosystem: Environmental > Aquatic >... | reverse complement strand
GCTCCCTGCTGTCGGCTCGCTTGAGTGACTCAAGCAGGGTATCAGTTTATCATCAATCCCGCCTGCGGAGAAGTCTGCCCTCTCCGACAGGCTGCTAGCTCAGTCTTTGGCAGGAGCACAGGTCGGCTGTCGCTTGTTACTATATTGACAAAGTATTGCCTTTGGATATAATAGTGCTATACCAAATGCCGGGGTGTGGATGATGGCAACAAAAGTGATGGTCTCTTTTCCCGACGGGTTCTTGGCAGAAGTGGATCGCATCGCCCAGGAAGAACATCGCAGCCGCAGCGAGCTGGTCCGCGAGGCTCTCCGATTCTACATCGGCCTTCGTCTGGACCTGAAACAGCCTGGCGCGAATCCCTTCGTACGCCAGGCCGTCATGGCGCAGGACAAATTGTCTCATGCTGCCCCCGGGACCGGCCAGGATAGCACAGCCGACATCCGGCGGTGGCGCGAGGCGCGCGGATGAACACGCGGGTCGTACCGGACACGTCGGTAATCATCAAGTGGTTTCGGCAGGGTGAAGTCTTGGCCGAACAGGCCTTGGCTTTGCGTGCTGCCTACCTCGATGGCCGTATCCAGGTTCTTGTGCCCACCCTGCTGGCATACGAGCTGACCAACGTGCTGCGCTACAAGCATGACCTGACTATGGACCAGATCGAGGAGGCGGTTCAGAGCCTGTTCGACATGGGCCTGGAGTGGGTGCCGCCTTCGGCAGCGATGATGCGCCGAGCAGCCGTGATCGCCCGCGCGTCAGATGCGACCGTCTACGATGCCACCTTTGCAGCGCTGGCCGAGGGCTTGCAAGCCACCTTTGTCACGGCCGATGAACGCCTGGTCCACCGCCTGGCGGCTTGGCCCTTTGTACGTTTTCTCGGCGATGTGTAAACCCTCATCCAGATCTTGCAGATCAGAGGGGATTGAGGTTGTTGGCCTTGACCTCCTGGCCAAGAAAGACCCTTCGCTGCTGCTCCCTGGCCTGTCGTGCCACCGCCAAGGAAGCGGTACTCCGCAGGACAGGCAGGGTGACAGAAAGACCAATAGCTGACAGCCGTCATTGCAGGAAACAAGAGTGTGTGGTATACTGTAGCTCGGATTTAACAGCAGATAGCCACTCAGAAGGAGGGGGTTCTTGGAGATCGAGGCCAAGTACAGCATCCCAGACGAGCAGACGTTCCGGCGCCTGCAGGAAACGCCCACGCTGGCCGGTTTCGACCTCGGCCCAGTAGCCGCGACCGACCTTCACGATACCTACCTGGACACACCTGACCGGGCTATCCTGGCCGGAGGGTACGCCTGCCGGCTGCGGCGGGAGGGCAGCCGGTATCTGGCCACTCTCAAGGGGCTGGGCGGTAGTGCGGGCGGCGTCCACCGCCGCGACGAGTTTGAGGCCGAGCTGCTGGGGCTGCTGCCGCCCCCCGGCTGGCCGCCCGGCACGGCCCGCGACCTGGCCCTGCAACTGGCCGGAGATCGGCCGCTGACCACCCTCTTTGTCATCGAGCAAACCCGCCATGCGCGTGCGATGCGCCAGGGCGACCGGCCGGTCGCCCAACTGGCGCTCGACCGCGTCCACGTGGTCGTGGGCGCGCCTCCCGGATCGGCGGCAGACTACCTGGAGCTGGAGGCCGAGCTGCTGCCTGATGGCCGTGAGGAGGATCTGGTTGTGCTGGTCGCCGAGCTCGAGGCCTGGGGCCTGTCGCCCGTAAACCTGTCCAAGTTCGAGCGGGCGCTGTCCCTGTCCGCCGGCTCTGACCCGGCGCCGCGCCTGGCACCCGCCGAGCGGTCTATCGTCGAGCGGCTGGCGCTCGGCCAAGAGGTGACCGCCCGCCGGGCCCGCCTGCTGTTGGCCTGGGACGATGGCGCGCCGCGCGCCGAGCTGCTCGAGCGGTCCGGGTTGTCGGCCCGCCAGGCCCGTTTCTGGCTGAGCGCTTTTCGCCGGCAGCGCTTGGGGATCTTTCCCCGGCGCGCGTTGGAGGGCCTGCCGCCATCGTCGCCCCCTGAAGAAGCCGCGCCGGCTGTGTGGCACGTCGCGCCTTACAAACAGCCTGCTGCGCCGCCTCAACCTGTCGAGCTGCTCAAAGCACCCGGCATCGAGCCCGACGATGCGATGAGCGAGGCCGGCCGCAAGACCTTCCGCTTCCATTTTCGCCGGATGCTCTACAACGAGCCCGGCACCCGCCTGGGACAGGACCCCGAGGCCCTGCACGATATGCGCGTCGCCACGCGGCGGATGCGGGCTGCTTTCCGCGTCTTTGGCGATTACTATGGCAAATCAGCCGCCTCGTACGAGAGAGGCCTGCGGCAAACGGGCCGTATTCTGGGGACTGTGCGCGACCTGGACGTCTTTCGCCTAAAGATACTGGACCATGTTGAAGCGCTGCCTAAAGCGCAGAGCGGCAGCCTGGACCCGCTGCTGGCAGTCCTCGAGACGCAGCGTGAAGCGGCCCGCCAAGAGATGCTCGACTATCTGGATGGGAAAAAGTACGCCCGCTTCAGGGAGCGGTTCGGCGAGTTTGTGGAAACGGAGGGCCTGGGCAGCCTGCCCCCTGTTCAGGATGGCGAGCCGCACCCCTACCGGGTGCGCCACGTCGCGCCCATGGCCATCTACGAGTGGCTGGCGGCGGTGCGCGCCTACGACGAGTGGGTGACGGTTCCCAACCCGCCGGTCACCTGGCTGCACGCGCTGCGCATCGCCTGCAAGCGGCTGCGCTACGCCCTCGAATTCTTTCGCGAGGTGCTGGGGCCAGAGACCAAGGGCCTGATCAACCAGGTCGTAGAGATGCAGGATCACCTGGGCGAGCTGCAGGACGCCGTCGTAGCCAGCGGCATCCTGCGCGACTTCTTGGTCTGGGGTACGTGGGGCCACGAGGCCGCTGCCCAGCGATTGTCTGACCTGACCACGCCGGTGATCGCGCCTGGGGTGGCGACCTACCTGGCCGTCAAACAGGCTGAGCTTCAACACCTGCTGGACACCTTCCCGCCGCTGTGGCAGCGGTTCTACGGCGGCGAGCTCAGCCGGACCGTCGCAGCGGCGATATGTGTGCTATGAAAGGAGTCGGCGCCTGTGCTCGACAAGATCGGTCTTGACCGCAAGCTGTCCAAGCAGGAGTACAAGGAGCTGCTGCCACGCCTTCAGCGGCGGCTGTATGACCTCGATAAGGCCAGTTGGGACGCCAAGATCCCGACCATCATCGTCTTTGAGGGGTGGGACGCCGCCGGAAAGGGATCTTCGATCAACCTGTTGACGTCGCGATTGGACCCCCGAGGGTTCAAGCTCTATCCGATCCAGGGACCGCGCACCTTTGAGAAGCGCCTGCCCTGGCTGTGGCGCTTCTGGCTCAAGCTGCCCAATCTGGGCGAGATGGCCATCTTTGACCGGAGCTGGTACGGCCGGGTGCTGGTCGAGCGGGTCGAAGGCTTGACGCCGGCAGAGGAGTGGCGCACGGGCTATCGCGACATCGTGGATTTTGAGCGCGCCCTCGCCGACGATGGCCACGTGATCATCAAATTCTGGCTGCACATCAGCCGCGAAGAACAGAGGCGGCGGTTCAAGACGTTGGAGACAGATCCTCTGGAAAGCTGGCACGTCCAGGTGGAGGATTGGGAACACCACCGCAAGTACGACGAATACCTGCTGGCCGTCGAGGAGATGCTGGAACGGACCGAGACCGAGTGGGGGCCGTGGACCATCGTCGAGGCAACCGACCGCCGCTGGGCACGGGTCAAGATCTTTAAAACGATCATCCGCCGCCTGGAGGAGGCACTGAAGGAGCGCGGCTTTGAGCTGCCACCGGAGGAGCTGGCCCTTGCCCCCCAACCAGACGAGGGAGAAGACGAGGACGATGAGGCCCTGGACGCAGACCTGACCGCCGAAGTCGAAGCGCAGGTTGGCGAGGATTAGGAGGCGAACGCGATGCTTGACACGATCGATCTCGGCGCGAGCTTGACCAAAGAGGAGTACGTCCACAGCCTGATCCGATACCAGCTGCAATTGCGCGCCCTGGCTTACCAGTTGTACGTGCAAAAACGCCCCCTGGTGCTCGTCTTTGAAGGCTGGGACGCGGCCGGCAAGGGTGGGGCGATCAAGCGGGTCACCGAAAAGCTGGACCCGCGCGGTTACGAAGTCTACTCTATCGCCGCACCCCAGGGCGAGGACAAGACCCACCATTACCTGTGGCGCTTTTGGCGCCGGCTCAAGCCGCCGGATGAGAAGCAGGTCCTTATCTTTGACCGGAGCTGGTATGGCCGGGTGATGGTCGAGCGGCTGGAGGGGTTTTGCACCGAAGAGGCATGGAAACGGGCCTACCGCGAGATCAACGACTTTGAGCGGCAGTTGGTCGATTTTGGCACCATCCTGCTCAAGTTTTGGGTCCACATCAGCAAAGAGGAGCAGTTGCAGCGTTTCGAGCTGCGCCAGGATACCCCCTACAAGGCGTGGAAGCTGACCTCCGAAGACTGGCGCAACCGCGAAAAGTGGGACGTGTATGCCCAGGCGGTGGACGACATGCTGCTCAAGACGAGCACCATCACCGCGCCGTGGACCGTCGTCGAGGGCAATGACAAGTGGCATGCCCGGGTCAAGACCCTGAAAACGATCGTGGACAGGGTGAGCCGCGAGCTGGAATACGAATTCCCCGAGTCTACCGGCAAAAGCAAGAAGAAGAATGCCAGTGCCGAGAAGAATGAGGTAAAGAAAAAGGAGACCGAGATGGGAGCCAAGAACAAAGGCAAGGAAAAGCTCAAGAAGAAACCCAAGAAGGACAAGCAGAAAGGCAAGCCGGAAAAGCCGATTATCCCTCGTATTCCAACAGGTGGAGCACCGCCGCCAGGTCAATAGGCAGCGGCGCTTCAAATTCCAGAGGCTGCCCGGTCAGCGGGTGGGTGAACCCCAGCCGCTGAGCGTGAAGAAACTGGCGCGGCACGGGCAGCCGCGCCCGGCGCCGGCCATAGAGCGTGTCGCCTACCACCGGATGGCCGATCGAGGCAAAGTGGACGCGGATCTGGTGGGTGCGTCCAGTTTTCGGCTCGGCTTCGACCAGGGAATAGTCGCCGCCGGCGAAACTGGCCAGCAGGCGATACTCGGTGATCGCCTCACGGCCGCCGGGCAGGACGGCCATGCGCTGGCGACGGCGCGGGTCGCGGCCCAGCGGCGCCTCGATCCGCCCGCGAGCTGCCTCTAGATGCCCGTCGAGCAGGGCCACGTACACCTTGCGCACCTGGCGGGCCTTGAACTGGCGCTGTAGGGCGCGGCGGATCTGCTCGTTCTTGGCTACTAGAATCAACCCTGACGTGTCGCGGTCCAACCGGTGAACAATTCCAGGCCGGGCATCCCGGCTATCGCCAGCCAGATCGGGACAGTGGGCCAGCAGGGCATTGACCAGCGTTCCGCTCCGGTGGCCCGGTGCAGGATGGATCACCATGCCGGCCGGCTTGTTCACCACGATCAAGGCCTGGTCTTCGTAGACAATGCTCAGCGGGATTGCCTCGGCAACCGGCTCTTCCGGATCCGGCTGCGGCACGCAGGCCACAACCAGGTCGCCTGGCCTGACCTTGTAGCTGGCTTTGGCCGGAGCGCCGTTGACAAGCACCTGGGCGGTGTCGATCAGCCGCCGGATCGCAGACCGGGACAGGCCGGTCACCCGCTCGGCCAGGAACTTGTCCAGGCGAGTCCCACCCTCGTCAACCGCAAGCTCGATCTGCCGTTCGCACATGGTTTCCTATGCAAAACCGGGGCATTTAGCCCCGGCTGTCTCATTGGCCCTTGACCATCGGCGCGTGGTCATCCACCGCCCTGGTCTGCTCCTGTCTCCACAGGACTAAGGCCAAGAGGATTATTCCGCCGACGAGACACATGTCGGACACGTTCCACACCGGCCAGATCTTGAAATCGATAAAGTCGGTGACAGACGCTCTGGGCAGCGCCGTCCAGACACTCCCCGTGTCCTGGGCGATGTAGAAGGTTGTCCGCAGCCGGTCGATGATGTTGCCCAGGTCGCCGGCCAGGATCAGGATCAACGCCAGGCGCATGGGCCACTGTTCAGCGGGGACCCTGGGGTAGTAGACCAGTACAAAGACCAGGACGGCCAGGTTGACCACCATGAACAGCCAACCGAATCCAGACAGTTGGCCAAAGGCTACACCCGTGTTCTGCACGTGGGTAATGGTGAATATGCCGGACAGGGCGGGGATCGGCGCCCAGGCTTCGCCGACGGCGAGGTTGTGCCTAACCAGCCACTTGGTTCCCTGGTCAAGGGCCAGGATAAAAAGCACGAGAGCCGCCAACAGCACCCAGTTGCGAAGGCGGTGAGAAAACAAGGCCGCTGCGCTTTCTATGCTTCAAGCCTTTGCTGGCAACGCAGGCAGAGGGTCACGTAAGGCAATGCCTCAAGCCGCGCCGGATCGATCGACTGTCCGCAGTTCTCACATTTGCCATACGTTCCGTCGTCGAGCCGCCCCAGCGCGTCTCTCACCTGCTCCAGCAGCCGTTCCGCATTCTGGAGTAGAGCCAGGTCTTTGGCCTGCTCAAACGCCTCAGTTGCGTCGTCGGCCATGTGATTGCCATAGCCCAGGTTGTCGTCGCTCTCGATCTCCATCTGGGCGATCATGGCCAACAGTCGCGCCTGCTCGTCCTCCAGCACGGAGCGGAGCGCGCTAGTTTTCTGAACTGGCATTACACCTCCAACGTGATAGGCCCACCACAATCATGGCTGCAATTGTACTTCAAACTTGCCAAATCGGCAAATCGGCCTCGCCTACGATAAGGCCGGCCAGCCGGCCAGGTGCACGCTCGTCGTGTGACCGCCGGCCTGGTAGATGGCTTCGGCCAGGTGCGGGACAAACGGCGCCAGAAGCCTGCTGAGCATGTCGATCAACCCGGCTCTTTCTGACGGCCGAGGCGCGTGCAAGCCGGACAGGTCGCCGGCGAGCGCAGTCAGCTCGCGGGTGGCTCGGGGCAGATCGCACTCCTCGAGCGCCTCGGTCACAACTGAGACCGCCTGGCGCAGGCGCGCCGGCACTTGATCGCCACCCATCCCTTCTGCTGCCCCTGGCTGCGGCGGCAAGGTGATCTCGGCATCTTGTGAGCCGGTCTGCTTGTAGACCCAGGCCCACAGCGGGCGCAGAAGATCCTGTTCGGCTTGGTCAGGTGTCACGCCGGTATAGGCAGCCCAACGCAGCGCATCGGCAGGCGCGGGCTGTCGTTGGTCCCACGCCGACTCGATCCCCCCTTCAGGCAACGCGACCGCCTGTCCCCAGGCCAGCGATCCACGGAGCAGTGCGGCCATCTCGGTCAGATCGCCCAACCAGCCAAGCTCTCTGTCACCCAAGCCAATGGCCACGTCCGCCGGGCCGGGCTCGGGGGACAATGCCCAGGGGATCACGGCCGCCTCCCAGGCCGCATCCAGGACAGGCGACAGGCGGCGCATCGTTCCCCCACATCGCTCGCAGGGGAATACCAGCCGGTCTACTGCCGGGCGATGGGGGTCGATCTGGCCGGCGTCCAGGTCTGTACGAGCTGTCCCTGACCTGTCGGCCAGGACAAGCAGGTCGGCGAGCCCGCCCACACAGACCTCATGCCCGCAGCGATCACAGGCCCACACCGGCAACGGCACCCCCCAGGCCCGGTCTCGGCCCACGCTCCACGAGCCGACCAACCACACCGGCCGGGCCAGGGGAAGCAGCGGTGTGTCGCAGTAGGGGCACAGAGCCTGGGCGCGCGTCTCGGTCTCTTCGCGGAACAAAAGTCCTCGCGTGCGCAGGTCCTCGAGCAGGAGCGGCTCGGCGTCAAGCGGCATGAGGCCGCGCCAGGCACCGGCCGCGTCGGTGAGCCGCCCGCCCTGGTCGATCAGCTCCGAGAGCGGCAGGTTGTGAGCAGCGGCCAGCGCCAGTGACAGGGAGTCGTAGGCAGGCGACACCGGCGCCACCCCACTGCCCCGATCCAGGGGCACAGACTCGCTCAGCACAACCTGATTGGCGTCCTCGGAGGCCGGCAGGAAGGTGAACAGCGGCCGGTAGCGGGCGCTGCGCAGCGCCTTGCCCGGCAGCCGCCGCACCAGCCGATATGGACTGTTTAGCGTCCGCTCCAGAGCAGCCTCGGCCAGCACCAGGCGCAGAGGAGAGTAGCCTCTGCCCATCGGCAGCTCGACCAGGGCATAGTCAGCCTGGGGATGCACGGCCAGGGCCACCAGCCCAAACACAGTCCAGGCAGCGGGTGTCCAGGCCAGCAGGTAGGCATCTTGGACTTGCCCGGCCTCGAGCAGGGGCAGGCACAACCAGGCAGAGTGCGCCTCGCGCTCGGCGGATCGGCGGATCGCCTCGGCCGCCGACAGCGGAGTGGCACAGCGGGGGCAGACAGGCCCTACCCGAAGCTCGTGTCGCAGATGGCCGGCATCCCACAGCCGGCGCAGGGCGGCCCACACCTTGTCGATGGCCTCCGGATCCAGGGTCAGGTAGCTGTCTGCCGGGTCAGGCCAGGCGCTCAGCCACTCGGCCAAGGCTTGACCCTGCTCCAGCCCTTCCACGGCGGAAGCGCGGCAGGCGGCATTGAACTGGGCCAGGTCGTAGGCAGCCAAGGCTGGCCCCAGGGCTCTCTCCACGGCGACCTCCACGGCCAGCCCGTGGCCAGACCAGCCGGCCCGGTAGTGAACGGCGTCGCCGCGCATCCTCCGGTAGCGGGCCAGCAGGTCGCCCACCGCCAGCAGCCACACCTGCTCGGCCGGCGTCTGCCCGGCGGCGGCCAACGGCTGCTGGGCGATCACGTAGGGCGGTCCGCACCGATTGGCGGCGCGGGCCGCCTCAGGAATGCCGTACCTCTGCCAGAAGCGGCGGGCCTGTTCCTCGATCCGGATGAAACTAGCGTCTGTCGTCAGCGTGCGTCACACCTTCCTGACACCCAGGGTGACCGGGTGTCCATCCAACTTGAACGACTCCTGGCGGGCGACGTCAGAGGGCACAGTGCCGGGCACCAGTTCGCGGCTCAACGTCTCGGCTCTGACATAATCCGCCCATTCGTCCACGACCAGACTCAGCTCGCCGTCGACGTCGTAGCAGGTGACGATCCGGTCGTCGAGCTGAAAGCCGGCCTCTTTGCGCAGGTTCTGGATGCGGCGCACCAGGTCGCGGGCCAGGCCTTCGCGCTCCAGCTCGGGCGTGAGGGTGACGTCGACGGCCACGATCAGCCCCTTTTCTTCGGCTACGGCATAGCCCTCGCGGGCCAGAGTCCGGACCTCGACCTCCTCGGGCAGCAGCTCGACCGGCGGCTCGCCGTCGCCAAGGTCCAGCTCGACGCTCAACGGCACCTTGAACCGCCGGGCCAGCACGGCAGCATCGGCGGCGGCCACCGCCTGGCGCAGGCGCGGGTAGCGGCTGCCATACTTGGGTCCCAGCAGCTTGGGCAGGAGCCCGATCTCGTACTGGACCAGGTCGCCCGCTTCCTCCACAAACTCGACCGACTTGACGTTCAGCTCGTCGGTCACCAGGCCGGCCAGGTCGCCCAGGCGGCCGGCATGCTGTCCGGCAGAGACCAGCGCTTTGGCCAGCGGCTGGCGCAGCTTGACGTTCGAGGCGCTCCGCGCCGAGCGGCCCAGGGCGGCGATCTGCATCGCCAACCCCATCCGCTCCACCAGCTCGGCGTCCACCAGGCTGTCGTCGGCGACCGGCCAGTCGCAGTGATGGACGCTGTCGCACGCTTCGCCGGCCACGGAGCGGACCAGGTTCTGGTACATGACCTCGGTCACAAAAGGCACAAAGGGCGCCAACAGCCTGGTCAGGGTTACCAGGACCTGGTACAGGGTGGCGTAGGCGGCCTGCTTGTCGGCATCTTGCTCGCTCTTCCAGAAACGGCGGCGGCTGCGGCGCACGTACCAGTTGGTTAGATCGTCCAGGAACGGCTCGACAATCAGCGTGGCGCCGTACGGATCATAGTCATCCAGGCGATCGGTGACCGCCTGGATGACCTGCTGTAACCGGGAGACGATCCAGCGGTCGAGGGGCTGGAGGTTGGCGCCCTTTCCATCTTGCGCGCTTGCAGGTGTCCAGCCGTCGATATTGGCATAGGTGACAAAGAAGGAGTAGACGTTCCACAGCGGCAGCAGGAAACTGCGGCGGGTGCCGTCGGCCAGGTGATAGCCGAACAGCAGGTTCTGTTCCGGTTTGTGGGCGCAGTACATCCAGCGCATCACGTCCACACCCATGCTGTCGGCCGCTTCGTTGAACTCGATGGCGTTGCCCGAGCTCTTGTGCATCGGCCGGCCGTCCTCAGCAAAGAGGGTGGCGTAGGTCTGGACGGTGCGGAACGGCGCTTTGCGCTCCATGATCGTGCTCATGGCCAACATGCTGTAGAACCAGTTGCGGAACTGGCCGGGAAAGCTCTCGGTGATCAGGTCGGCCGGGAACCAGGCGCGCCAGTAGTCGGGATCGGTGCGGTAGCGCATGGTAGAATAGGCGACGATGCCGGCATCGAGCCACGGGTTTCCCACGTCGGGGACGCGGCCGGCCACGCCGCCGCACTGCCCGCAGCGGATCTTGACCGCATCGACATATGGCCGGTGGGGGGTGTGCCCGGCAAACTGGTCCCAGCCGGCGATGGCCCTCACATTCAGCTCCTGCTCGGAACCGATCACGTCGAACCAGCCGCACTCCGGGCAGGTCCAGATCGGCAGGGCCAGCCCCCAGTAGCGCTTCTTGGAGATCATCCAGTCGTGCATGTTGCGCAGCCAGTCCATCTCCCGCTCAAAGCCAAAGTCGGGGATCCAGCGCGTGTCCTGCACCACCTCCATGATCTGGTAGCGCAGGTTGCGGGCCTTTTCCTCGGCAGTGACCTGCTCGTAGGGCTTGTCCAACTGCTCGCCCATGCTGATGAACCACTCGTCCACCAGGCGAAAGACGAGCTCGCTCCCGCAGCGCCAGCAGACCGGGTAGCGGTGGGTATAGTCTTCGAGCCGGTATAGGATCCCTTTCTCCTGCAAGTTGTCAAAGATCGGCTGGGCCGAGCCGCTGACGTTGGTCCCGGCCAGCCACGCCAAGCCGACCAGGAAGAACCCCTCTTCGTCGAGCGGGGCGATGGCCGGCAGACCCAACTGCTTGCCCAGGACAAAATCCTCGGCGCCGCAGCCGGGTGCGATGTGGACGATGCCGGTGCCCTCGGTCTCGCCCACCTGATCCCACAGGATGACGCGATGCACCGCCGCCGAGCCGCTCTGCTGCTGGACCGGCAGCTCGTCAAAGGGGCCGTCGTAGGTCCAGCCCTCGAGCGCGGTGCCCGGCTTTTCGTCCAGCACTTCATACCTGCCGCGCACGGCGTTGGGTATAGCGCCTTTGCTCAGCCAAAAGCGCCGCTCCCCTTGTTCGAGCAGGACGTAGGGCAGCTCTGGGTGGACGGCCGCCGCCACGTTGCTGGTCAGCGTCCAGGGCGTGGTGGTCCACACCAGCAGATCCTCGCCGGGCCGGTTGCGCAGCGGAAAGCGAAGAAAGACGCTGGTGTGGGTCAGCTCCTGGTAGCCTTCGGTCACGATCTCGTGCTGGCTGATGCCGGTGCCACAGCGGGCGCACCAGGGCATGACGTCGTGGCCCCGGTAGATCCAGCCGTTGTCGTGGCACTTTTTCAGGGCGGCCCAGATGGTATAGTTGTTTTCGTCGCTGAAGGTAAAGTAGCTGCCGCCCAGCTCGGGCAGTCCCAGCCGCCCGACGATCTGCTCCACCGTGCCGGTCACCGGTCCGCCCGGCCCATCGACCGTGATCGTCTGCCCCGGGTCCTCGGCCATCTTGCGCTCCAGGTCGAGCAGGAACTCTGGGTCGTTCCAGTCCATCCAGTAGCCCAGGCGGATCGACTGCTGGGTCTGCATAGCAGCGTACTTGAGCACCCGCTGCTTGCACAGGTTGACAAACTCGGCCAGGCCGTAGGCTTCGATCTCTTTTTTTGATTTGAAGCCCTGGTCCTTTTCGACGTTGACTTCTACCCACAGGCCCTGGCAGTCGTAGCCGTTCTGCCAGCGCTGGTCGCAGCGGTGCATCGCTTTGTAGCGCTGGAAAACGTCCTTGTAGGTGCGGCCCCAGGCGTGGTGGACAGCCATGGGGTTGTTGGCCGTTATCGGGCCGTCGATGAACGACCAGCGCTCCCGGCCCCGGTTCTTGGCCGCCAGCTTCTGAAAGGCGGCGGTGCGCTTCCAAAATTCGAGCACCTCGTGCTCTTGTTGGACGAAATCTATCTGGCTTGGTACCGGTTTAAACATATCACCCTTCCGCTTCCGACAGTAGCTCGATGTAGATGCGCTTGTTGATCGCTCCTTTGCTGTGGTAATCGACCACCCGGACGCGCCCCACCTCACGGGTGTTGGCCACGTGGGTGCCGCCGTCGGCCTGCAGGTCGAAGCCGACGATCTCGACCGTGCGCACCCTGGCGATCTGGGGCGGCAGGAGGTTGATCTTGGTCCGGATCAGGTCGGGGATCTGGAACGCCTCCTCGCGGGGCAGGATGGCGACGCGCACCGGGTGGGCCTTGTCGATCTCGGCGTTGACGCTGGCCTCGATCTCGGCCACCAGCTCTTTGCGCATCGTCTCGAACTCGAAATCCATCCGGCCCTGGAGCGGCTCCATGTTGCCCCCGGTGACCAACGCGCCATAGTCGCGGTAGACCACGCCGCACAGGACGTGCAAGGCGGTGTGGGTGCGCATCAGCCGGTAGCGGCGCTCCCAGTCGAGCAGGCCGTGGACCCTGGTCCCCGGCGGCGGGACGTCGCCGGTCAGGGTGTGCCATATCTCGCCGGCCTGCTTTTTGACCTGCGCCACCTGGGCTGTACGGCCCGTCCAGGTGAGCGTGCCCAGGTCGTTAGGCTGGCCACCCCCGCCGGGGTAAAAGGCCGTCCGGTCGAAGGTGACGGCCTGGCCGTCGGCCGCGGTCACCACGGCGTCAAACTCGAGCATGTAGCTGTCGGTCTGGTACAGTTCTTCGGTCATTTCCTACCTCGCATGGATGCTTCGCTACGCTCAGAATGACAGGGTTGGGTGTGCAATAGAAACGCCCTCGTCCACGAGGGACGAGAGCGCCGACAACCCACTCCCGCGGTGCCACCCTGCTTAGCGTTACCGCTCACTCGATCGGGTACAGTCCAATGCCATAGGGACGATACCCTGCCCCGCTAACGGAGGGCTTTCCGGCCAAGTCTACTGACCGGCTGATCGCCGGCGTTCGGTTGGCGGCTCGGGGAGGATATTCGGCAGGCCTGTCGTATCTGGCTTTCACCCGGTCCAGACTCTCTGGAACGTTCAGCCTTGCCTACTCGTTCCCGTCATCGCCTCTCGGTTTTGATTCAGGCGAATATAGCACAAGAGGGCAAATCTGTCAAATCGCCCGCGCAACGCTTGACAAGGGAGCGCAGCGGCGGTATAATAGAGCATGTAGATAAGTGAATAGGACTTGGGGAGCCTGGGGTGCCAGGCTGAGAGGGCGACCGGTCTGTCGCCGACCCTTGGAACCTGATCCGGATAATGCCGGCGTAGGGACGCACACGGAGAGGCACAGACCGCCAGCCAGAGGGCCAGGCGGTCTCAGTTTTTGCAGGAGATCACCACATGCGAGCGATCATCGTGGCCAGCGGCCGGCCTTTGGGCGGCGAGGCGTGGAAATCCTTGGTGAGGACCGGCGACCTGATCGTGGGCGCCGACGGGGGCGCAGCCCAGATCCTGGCCTGGGGCACAGCGCCCCACGTGGTCATCGGCGACATGGATTCACTGCCCGACCAGGCGCAGGCCAGCCTGGCGGCGAGTGGCTGCGAGTTCATCGTCCACCCGCGGGCCAAGGACGAGACCGACCTGGAGCTGGCCCTGAGCTATGTCGTGGAACGCGGATTCCAGGAGGTTGTCATCTTGGGGGCGCTGGGCGGGCGGCTGGACCACACGCTGGCCAACGTGCTGTTGCTGACCCTGCCCCGCTTTGCCGCTGCGCAGATCCGCATCGTGGACGACCATGAGGAGGCGCTGCTGGTTCGAGACGGCGGCGCCGTCACCGTCGACGGGCGGCCCGGCGACACGCTTTCACTCCTGCCGCTGGGCGGCGACGCCAAGGGCGTCACGACTGGCGGCCTGACCTGGGCGCTGGAAGGCGACACGCTGCGCTTTGGCTCCAGCCGGGGGGTGAGCAACGAGATGACCGGCTCGACAGCCTGCATCGCGGTGGAGAAGGGCTGCCTGCTAGTCGTTCATAAAACCGGAGGTTACCATGAAAAAGAAGAGTGATTGGCTATTCATCCTGATCCTGCTCGGCTTGCTGCCGGCGTTGGGCGCTTGTGGCGCGACGCCGGCGGCCAGCCCAGAGACCATTCTTGAAAGCCCGCTGCCCGGTCCGACGCCCGGCACGGCTGGCGGCACTCTGACTGTGATGACCCACGACAGCTTTGACGTGAGCCAAGAGATCGTGGCCGCGTTCCAGGCGCAGTGCGGCTGCCAGGTGCAGTTCCTCAAGTCAGGCGACGCCGGGCTGATGTTGAACCAGGCTATCCTGAGCAAGGATAACCCGCTGGCCGACGTGATCTATGGCGTGGACAATACCTTCCTCAGCCGGGCTCTGGACGGCGATATCTTGGAGCCCTACAGCTCGCCCGCCCTGGCCGACATCCCTGACAGCCTGAAGCTCGACCCGACGTTCCGGATGAGCCCGGTGGATTACGGCGACGTTTGCCTTAACTATGACAAGGCCTGGTTCAAGGAGAAAGGCCTGACCCCGCCCGCCGACTTGACCGATCTGACCGACGCCAGGTACAAGGGGTTGACGGTGGTGGAAAATCCGGCCACCTCGTCGCCGGGGCTGGCCTTTCTGCTGGCTACCATCGGGCGCTTTGGCGAGACGGGGAGTTATGACTATCTGGATTTCTGGGCCGACCTGAGGGCCAACGACGTGCTCGTCGCCGACGGCTGGAACGACGCCTACTATGGCAACTTTACCTACGCTTCCGAAGGCGACCGGCCGATCGTGGTCAGCTATGCCAGCAGCCCGCCGGTCGAGGTCTTTTATGCCACAGAGCCCTTTGAAGAGGCGCCCACCGGCGTCGTGACGGCCGACGGAAGCTGCTTCCGCCAGGTCGAGTTCGCCGGCATCCTGAAAGGCGCCAAGAACCGCGCCCTGGCCGAACAGTGGATCGACTTTATGCTGGGCACTGCTTTCCAGGAGGATATCCCGCTCAAGATGTTCGTATTCCCGGCCAACAGCAAAGCGGCCTTGCCCGACGTGTTTGTCCGATTCGCACAGATCCCGGCGAATCCGGTCATGGTCGACCCGGCAGCCATAGAGGCCAACCGCGAGGCGTGGATCGAAGCCTGGACACGGACGATGCGGCGGTGAATGGCGGCGTTTGTATCCTGATCGCTCTTGTGGTATAATCAGGGCAGGCAACCGGGATGGCCGGTGGATGGGACCCTGAATAGGAGACGACCATGATCAAAGTGACGATTGACAGCGTGCGGGCCAGCCTGCTGTCTCAGCACCGCGTTGTAGTCCTTAAAGAAGAGGGGCTGGAGCGCTATCTGGCCATCTGGATCGGGCCGTACGAAGCCGACGCTATTACCATCAAACTACAGGGGGTGGAGGTGGCCCGGCCTCTGACCCACGACCTGCTGCAACAGGCGATTGCCAAGCTGGGAGCCAAGGTCTCGCACATCCTGGTGAACGACCTGCACGACGACACCTTTTACGCCCGCGTCGTCATGGACCGCAACGGGGAGCGGATCGAGCTTGATTCGCGCCCCAGCGATGCCATCTGCCTGGCCGTGCGCACCCAGTCGCCCATCTTTGTCAGCGAGTCGGTCATGGAGCGGGCCGGCGTCGTGCCCGACGAAGAGATCGACCTGGAAGCGGTGACCGAAGAGGAAGAGGAAAAGCTGGCGCCGTACAAGGATTTTATCGAGGGGTTGGACCTGGGCGATCTGGGAGAGTAGAACGCGGGGGAGATGTAACAGTTGGCTGACAGCAGCAGGATCGAGCGGTTGCCGCCGCAGAGCATCGAAGCAGAAGAGGCCGTCCTCGGCGCTCTCCTCATCGACCCCGATGCCATCATCCGGGTCGCCACCACACTGCATACCGACGACTTTTATCGCGAAAAACACGCCTGGATCTTTGACGTTGCCCTCGCGCTCCACGAGCGCCGGGAGCCGATCGACTTTTTGACCGTCTGCGACGAGCTGGAGCGACGGGGGCAGCTCGACGAGGTGGGCGGCCCAGCCTTTATCACCGCGCTGATCAGCGCCGTCCCCACGTCGGTTAACGCCGAACACTATGCCCACATCGTCGAACGGACCGGGACACTGCGGCGGTTGATCGATGCCGCCGGCCATATCGCAGCCCTCGCCTACCAGGAGGCCGAGGATGTCGACGAGGTGGTCGACCACGCCGAGCAGATCCTGTTTGGGGTGTCACAGCGGCGCATCTCCCGCGACCTAGTGCCGATCAAACAGGTGCTGAGCGAATACTATGACCGGATCGAATACCTGACCCGCCACCGGGGCGAGCTGATCGGCATCCCGACCGGCTTTACCGACTTGGACAAACTGCTGGGCGGCATGCAGCGCTCTGACCTGCTTATTCTGGCCGCCCGCCCCAGCGTGGGCAAAACGTCGTTGGCGCTGAGCATGGCCCACAACGCCGCGAAAAAGTTCAAGCAGCGGATTGCGCTGTTCAGCCTGGAGATGTCCAGCGAGCAGGTGGTCCAGCGGCTGATCTCGTCCGAGACCCGGATCGATTCCCAGCGCCTGCGCCGGGGTGAGATCGCCGAGGATGAGTGGGACCGCTTTATGAAGGCCACCGGCGACCTGGCTGAGACCCTGATCTTTATCGACGATACCCCGGGCATCTCGGCCCTGGAGCTGCGGACCAAGGCCCGGCGGCTGCACGCCGAGTTTGGCCTGGACCTGATCGTAGTGGACTATTTGCAGCTCATGCGCGGCGATACACGGTCTGAGAACCGGGTGCAGGAGATCTCGGCCATCTCGCGAGGGCTGAAGGCCCTGGCCCGTGAGCTGAACGTACCGGTGCTGGCCATATCACAGCTCTCCCGCAGCGTCGAGTCGCGCACCGACAAAAAACCGATCCTGTCCGACCTGCGAGAGTCTGGAGCTTTGGAGCAGGACGCCGACGTGGTCATTTTTATCTACCGCGACGAGCTGTACAACGAAAACACCGATCGGAAGAATATCGCCGACGTGATCGTTGCCAAACACCGGAATGGGCCAACAGGCACCGTGGCCCTCTACTTTCAGAAAGAGCTGGCGCTGTTTCGCGAGGCCGAGCTGCGCCGCACGGAGCTGGACACCTGGTAATGCCTGCCCGTCGGCTTGCAACGGTGCTGGCCCCGGTGGCTGTGTGGCTGGCAGCCTTGATCGTCTACCTGCAGACCCTGTTGCCCAGCATCGGCTGGGGCGACATTGCCCGCTTTCAATATGTGGCCAAGATTTGGGGGGTGCCCCATCGCTTCGGCTATCCGCTGTACATCGCCCTCAGCCGCTTGTTCGGCGCCCTGCCGATCGGCGACCTGGCCTATCGCATCAACCTGATGTCGGCCTTTTTCGCCGCACTGGCCGCGGCCACGGTGTGTTTGATCGTCATGCGGCTGACGGACGATTGGCTGGCAGGGGTATCGGCCGGGCTGTCGTTCGCCTTCTCACGGGCGTTGTGGGGCCAGGCGGTCGTGGCCGAGGTGTACACACTGAACGCCTTTCTGATCGGCGCCGTCATCCTGGTGTTCCTGGTGTGGCACCAGACGCGCAAGGTGGGCTATCTGTACCTGGGAGTCGGCCTGTACGCCCTGAGCTTTGGCAACCACATGACGGTAGTGACGTTGATCCCGGCGGTCGTCTATATTGTGCTGGCCACCGATTATCGCGTGCTGCTCGACGCCAAGAAGGTGCTGATCATGGCCGGCCTGGTGCTGCTGGGAGCGTCGCAGTACCTGTATGTGATCATCCGCGCCCACCAGCAGCCGCTGCTAAACGAGCTGGGTCCGTTCTCGTGGGGCGGCTGGATCCACTGGATGACGCGCAGCCGGTTCGAGGGCCAGTTCTTTCCCTTTGGGCTGGGCGACCAGATGGACCGGATCCGGATCTATCTCGAGCTGTTGGAGCTGCAGTTCTTTCGGTGGGGCTATATCATCGGCTTTATCGGGGCCTGGGAGCGGCTCAAGAATGGGTTCACGAGCTTAATCTTCCTGGCGTTGGCGGCGGTGGGCATCTATGTCTTTGGCATGAACTATGGCGGCATCACCTTCCGCATCTACCTGGTTCCGTCGTACCTGATCTTTGCCGTGTTCCTGGGCTGCGGCCTGGCCGCCCTGCGCCAATGGCTGGCGGGATTCCTCGCGCCGCAGCCGCAAGCGGCCCTGCCTGTCAGAATGACTCGATGGCGGTGGCTGGCCTGGCCGTTGACGGCCGGTCTGGCGGCGGTCATACTGGTGATGCCACTCTATCCGCTGCGTCAAAACTGGGCCAAGGTGGACGAGAGCAACAACACCGCCTTTCGCGATCTGGCTCGGGGGTTCGTCGAGCAGGTCGAGCCCGGTTTCGTCGTCGCCGAGTCGGAAACGCACTATGACGAGATTGAGGCGATCCTGTATGCAGCATGGGGCGAGAAGGGCTGGTACAACGCCGACACGGTGACGCCGGGCGAGATCGACCCCTGGTTGGGCCAAAGGCCGGTGTACGGCTGGTGCGGCGATCTGGACATCCCGGCCCGCTTTATCCAGGAGCCGGTGCCGGAGCTGCCGGGGATGTGCCGTATCGTGGGAGTGCGAGAAGGATGAAAGGGTTTGCCGGGTTCCCGGCCGGAAAGCAACCGGCGGTGCCGCTGCCTGAGCTTTTTTTCACCGAGCTGCTGCCGGAAGTGGATCACCTGGGTGAGCTCAAGCTGACGCTCCACGTCTTCTGGCTGCTGGCCCGTTGGGAGGGGAAAAAGGGGGGCAGGCCGTGCGTCAGCTACGAGGAGATGGCCGCCGACCATCGCCTGCTCGACGGCCTGGCTTCGCCGGGGCTGTCACCCGGCGAAGCCCTGCGCGACGCCCTGGAGCGGGCCGTAGCGAGGGGGACGCTCCTGCGCGTGACGCAAGCAAGCTCGCAGGCGCCGGCCGGCGGATCCGATTGGTATTTTGCCAACACGGAAAAGGGCCGCCAGGCAGTCAACGACCTGCTGGCAGGCAAATGGACACCAGGGGAACCGGGCAAGCCACTGCTGCTGCAGGCCCACCGGCCCAACATCTTTGTGCTGTACGAGCAGAATATCGGCCCGCTGACGCCTCTGCTGGCCGAGCAGCTTCAGGAGGCCGAAAAGGAATATCCGGCGTCGTGGATCGAGGACGCCTTCAAGGAGGCGGCGGAGCTGAACAAACGGAGCTGGCGATATGTGCAGCGCATCCTGGAGCGCTGGGCAACCGAAGGCAAAGAGGACGAACCGGCCCGGCGAGGGGATGACCGGAAGGACCGGCGTCGATTTATAGAAGGTGAGTATGCCGACTATATCGAACACTAGCGAACAGGACAGCGCTGTGTGCCCGCTGTGCGGCGGGCTGGGCTATGTGCGAGAGAACGTGCCGGTCGATCACCCGCATTTTGGCAAGCTCTTTCCCTGTAGCTGCAAGCAGGCCGAGATCGAGCAGCAGCGGGCCGAGCGGCTGCGGGCTGTGAGCAATCTGACTCATCTGGCGCACATGACCTTTGACGCATTCGTGCCGGAAGGGTATGGCCTGTCGCCCGACAAGGCGCGCAACCTGCGCGGAGCGTTCGAGGTTGCCGGCCATTATGCCGAGGAGCCGAAGGGCTGGCTGGTGCTGCTGGGCGGCTACGGCTGCGGCAAGACGCACCTGGCGGCGGCGATTGCCAACCGGTGTGTCGAGCGCGGCCAGGCGGTTCTGTTCGTCACCATCCCCGATCTGCTCGACTATTTGCGGGCAACCTTCAGCCCGACCAGCAGCGCTCGTTACGACCAGCGCTTCGACGAGGTTCGCGAAGCGCCGGTGCTCATTCTCGACGACCTGGGGACGCAGAGCAGCACGCCCTGGGCCCAGGAAAAGCTATTTCAGATCCTCAACTACCGGCACAACGCCCGCCTGCCGACCGTCATCACTTCAAATCAGAGCCTGGAAGAGATCGACCTGCGGCTCCGCTCGCGCATGGTGGACCCCGGTCTGTCGGCTATTTACACCATCCTGGCCCCTGACTTTCGCCGCAGCGGCGTGGACCAGAGCCAGTCGGACATGTCGTCCCTGCCGATGATGGGCGACATGACGTTCGGGCGGTTTAGCCTGCGGCAGGACGAACTGCCGGCCGATGAGCGGGCCAATCTGAAAGCAGCGCTCGACACCTGCCGGGGATTTGCAGACCAACCCGAAGGCTGGCTGGTTTTGACCGGTACCTATGGCTCCGGCAAGACGCACCTGGCAGCGGCCATAGCCAATACCCGGGCGGCGATGGGGCAGCCGGCGCTGTTCATCGTCGTCCCGGATCTGCTGGATCACCTACGGGCGACCTTTAACCCAACCAGCCAGGTGCGCTTTGACAAACGCTTTGAGGAGGTGCGCACGACGCCGTTGTTGATCCTCGACGATCTGGGAACGGAGAACGCCAGCCCGTGGGCGCAGGAAAAGCTGTTTCAGATCCTGAACTATCGCTACAACGCCCGCCTAGCGACGGTCATCACCATGGCTCGCAAGATCGAAGAGGTGGATCCCCGCATCCGCACCCGGATGCTGGACCTGGAGCGCTGCAGGGTATTTGCCATCATCGCGCCCAGCTACCGGGGCGCGCCGCAGAGAAAAGGCCGGCAGGCCAAGAGAGCAGACAGACCCTAAGGGTTTGGGCCCACTCCGCTTCGCTACGGGGTCTAGGGAAAAACCCCGAGGGTTTCACGAAGGTCCGGAGAGAGGATGTCATGAGCCACAGCCAACGGCGGCGCGCCGTCATAGCAGAAACCGCCATCATTCTCGCTCTAATGCTTCTGCCGCTCCTGTTCTGGTGGCGGCTGTGGACGCCCAACCTGGCCGACCGGGCCGTCATCCCGGAAGGCGATTTCACCAGCCAATACTATCCGCTCCAGTTGTTCGCGGCGCGCGAGCTGGCCGCCGGACACCTGCCCGCCTGGGATCCGTATCTGAACGCGGGCCAGCCAGGGCTGGCCGACATTCAGACCGGGTTCTTTTACCCGTTGAATCTGCTGTCCAACCTGGTCTTGGCGGTGTCGGGCGCGTCTTTCAGCCTGGGGGTGCTCACGGCACAGGTCATCCTCCATTTCATGCTGGCCAGCCTGTTCACCTACCTCTTTATGCGGCGGCTGGCCCTCCGCACCGGGGCGCGGCTGCCGGCCGCCCGTTTTGCCGGGGCGGTGGCCGCGCTGACCTTTACCTACGCCGGCTATTTGACATCTTTTCCCGTGCAGCAGATCACCATCCTGGAGACGGCGATCTGGCTGCCGGCGGTGCTCTTTTTCGTTGACCGGGCATTCGACTCGAGCCGCCGCTGGATGGAGATCCTCCTGGCAGCGGTGGCTCTGGCCTGTGCATTGCTGGCCGGCCATCCTCAGACGGCCCTGTACGTCGTGTATGCCACGCTGGCTTATGGGCTGTTTCTGGCAGCCAGCGGCTACGTCAGTCCCCGAAGCGGAGAGTGGGAGCCGTCAGCGGCCAGCGGCCAGCGATCGGCCGTCAGCCGTATCTCGCGCCGGGGCTGGCCGCTGGTTGTTCTGTTTGCGGTCGCCATCGCGCTGACTGCGGTCCAATTGTGGCCTACCTGGCAGTTCATCGCCCGCTCGACCCGGGCCGGGCTGGACTATGACACGATTTCTGCCGGCTTTAGCCTGCATGAGCTGACGCACCTTCTCTACCCCGGCTACTTTGGGGGATCGCCCCAGTACGTAGGCATATTGCCGTTGATTCTGGTTGGGGCAGCCCTATTTTTGAAGCCGGCGCGGCGGCAGGTGGTTTTCTGGCTGGCCGTCGGTGTCGTGGCGCTGTTGCTGTCCTTTGGCATCGACACATTCCTCTACAATGTGGCCTACCTGTTGGCGCCGGGGTTTGACGTCGTGCGGAACCAGGAACGGATCATCTACCTGTTCAGCTTCGCGGTGAGCGTGCTCGCCGGATATGGGGCGCTGACCCTGGTGCAGCCGATCTCCCGCCCGGCGCGCAGAGGGTTCCGGCGCTTGAGCCGTGGGGTGGGCTGGGCGCTGGTTGTGCTGCTGGTCATGACGGCTCTGTTCTACGCCGGCTATCTACAGGGCTTGCAGCAGGGGATCCAGATCAACCTGTTCGAGGGGGTGCTGCGCCATCACGCCTTGCTGTTGATGATCCTGACCGGGTCGGCAGCCCTGTTTGCCCTGCGGCTGTCGGGCCAGGCGCGGCGTTGGCGGATGGCCCTGGCTCTGGGCCTCATCTGGCTCAATCTGTTCACCGTGAACTGGCAGTTCAACCTGGCCGAGCCGCCGTCAGAAGGGTTTTTTCCGCAGACTGGACTGGTGGATTCTCTGAAGCAACAAGGGGGTACCTTCCGCATCTCCAGCGCAGGCCTGCTGCCCGGCGGTCCGAGCGCCGGCGTCGTCTACGAACTGGAGGACATCACTGCCAATACGCCGCTCCGCCTGGAATCCTTTCAGCAGTTCGAGGACAAGGTGGGGGATTGGCGCCGCTGGCAACTGCTCAACGTGCAGTATGTCTTGGCGACTCGGAACCTGGACGGCCAGGGGCTGGAGCGCGTTTACGAGGAAGGCAAGGTCAAGGTGTACCGCGTCGGCGACCCACTGCCCCGCGCCTGGATGGTGTATCAGGCCGTCGCCGCCGACGACGATCAGGCCTTGGCCATGCTCAACGCCGCCGATTTCGATCCTCGCGCCACGGCTGTGATACCCGCCACGGATCCAATGCCGGCGCTGCCGCCTCAAGGCGGGCCGGGGGAAGCTGCGACAGTCGTCGAAGCCAGGCCTGGACGCCTGGTACTCGACGTGACAGCCAGCCGCGATGGGCTGCTGGTGATCAGCCAACCTTTCTACCCCGGCTGGCAGGCGCAGGTAGATCAGCAAGAGACGCCGATCTACCGCACGAACTACATGCTTCAGGGCGTGCCGGTCGCGGCCGGCACACACCGCGTGGAATTGACCTACCATCTTTCGCTACTGCCGGCGGTCGTCAGCCTGGCGGCCGCCGCTGCCTGCCTGGCCGGTCTACTGATACAGATTCCCGTGCGAAGACTGAGCCGGCGCCGGGCGTGACCTCCTCGGTTACTTGCCAGATGCCGTCTTGGAGGCTATAATGGGCTGCACTCGCCAGGCGCCTATCAAGGAAGCTAGATGAACGAACGCAAGACCGGCATGCTCGCCGTCTTGGCTAACCGCAATTTTCTCGCACTGTGGCTTGGTCAACTGATCTCAAAAGTTGGCGATAACTTGGCCACTGTTGCTGCCCTGGTGCTGATCAACAACCTGGCCCGCGCGGCAGGGTCGGCAACGGTGATCATCGCTGCTGCCCTGACGATTCCACAGCTTTTCGCCCTGGCCGGCGGCCCCCTCGTCGATCGTTTCAGCCGCAAGGCGATCATGATTATCACTGACCTGCTGCGGGCTGCGGTTGTGCTGTTGGCCCTGCTGATCCAGAGCCCTGACCAGATGTACATCCTCTACATCTGTGCCTTTCTGCTTACGACGTTTGGGGCACTGTTCCTCACTGCGCGCAATGCAAGTATCCCCAACATGGTGCCCGAAGAAGATCTGCTGACCGCCAACGCCCTGATTCAGGCCACCGAGCTGCTATCGTTGATCGTCGGCGCCTTGCTGGCATCGCTGCTGATCGGCCTGCTCTCGGCCAGTGCGGCCTTTATCGTGGACTCGGCCAGCTTTGTCCTGTCCGCCCTCCTGCTGATGACCGCGCACATCCCCCGCCGCCGGCGGGCCGCCGCGCCGGGCGACCCCAAAGGGGAATGGCTCAAGTTCTGGCACGAGCTCAAGAGTGGCGTCGGCTATATCGCCAGCCACAAGCTTCTGTTGCAGCTCATGCTGATCACGATGATGGCCACCTGGGGACTGAGCGCCACCATCCTGGTCGCAGCCGCCTTCTATAAGCAGTTGATCAGTATACCCATCCAATACCTGGGCCTGTTGCAGGCCGGCGAAGGGGTGGGGATGGCGGCGGGTGCGCTGCTGATCAGCTACTATGCTTCGTGGGCCCGCTCGCGGCAGATCGTCAGCGCGGCCATGATCGTGCTGGGCTCGGGCATCCTGGTTTTCGCTCTGGCCCCCCAGTATTGGATGGTGCTCATCGGGGCCTTGATCGTGGGCATGTGCATCGTGACGGCGCGGACCACGCTGGCGGCCATGACCCAGGCGTTGGTGCCCGACTCGCAGCGAGGGCGGATCGAGAGCGCCATGGTCACCGTCATCGGTCTTGGGACGATGGGAGCGCTGGTCATGGCGGGCATCCTGGGCGACGTGGTCGGGCCGCGGGTGATCCTGGCGGTGACCGGCCTGATTGTGCTGGCGGCCGGCGTCATCTCGATCTTTACGCTGCGCGGCGTCGAAGCCATGCTGTACAACGGGGCTAACGGCTCAACGTCTCGGGAATGACAGGCGATGGCCAAGATCCAGACCCACGCCATCCGCGCCCTCGACGAGCTGGGCATCCCCTACCAGGTGGTGGTGCACGCCCACAAGGCCAAGAACGTGGAAGAGGCTGCTGCCGAGCGCGGCGTCCCGATCCGGCAGATAGTCAAGACTCTGCTGGTTCGCCGGCCCGATCACCGGCACATCATCGCCCTGGTCCGCGGCGACCAGCAGCTCAGCCTGAAAAAGCTGGCCCGGCTGGCGGGCGTCAAGACCGTGGAGATGGCGCCGCCGGAGGATGTGCCGCGCATCACCGGCTATCAGATCGGCGCTGTGGCTCCCTTGGGCCTGCGCCGCGGCGACCTGCCGATCTATGTCGATCAGCATATCGTGGCCGAGCAGCGGGTCAGTATCAGCGCCGGGCGGCACGACGCCGGGATCGACCTGGAAGCCGCCGACCTGATCCGTGCGGTCCACGGCCAGGTGGCCGATATAACAGAGTAGCTGGCAGCTATCAGCCGTCAGAGCGGGATCCTTTATGACCGTAACTCAAGCGCCTGTTGTGCCTTTCAATCGCCGGCGCTACCTGCGCGTCGTCGGCTATTTTGCCCGGACCTTTGCCCAGTTCATCTGGTGGGAGATCATACTCCGCCGGCTGTTGGGCCGCCGTTTTGTGAACCGGTCCGCCTCGCAGCGCTGGCAGCAGATGGCCCGGCGCTACCGGGCGCTGGCGGTGGACCAGGGTGGGGTGCTAATCAAACTAGGCCAGTTCCTCAGCGCGCGGGTGGATGTTCTGCCGGCCGAGTTCACCGCCGAGCTGGCCGGGCTGCAGGACGAGGTCCCCGCCGAGACCCTGGCCGACATCCAGGCCGTGGTCGAGGCAGAATTTGGCCGGCCGGTCGACCAGGTCTTTGCCTGGTTCGCCCCCCAGCCAGAAGCGGCTGCCTCACTGGCCCAGGTCCACCGCGCCCGGCTGCCGGGCGGCGATCCGGTCGTGGTCAAAGTGCAACGGCCCGGCATCGAGACGCTCGTCGAGACCGACCTGCGCGCCATCCGCACCGCGGCTCGCTGGCTGAAACGGTACAAGCCGGTGCGCCGCCGAGTGGACCTGGACCGGCTGTACGACGAGTTCAGCCGGACCACGCGCTGCGAGCTGGACTTTGTGGCCGAGGGACACAACGCCGAGCATTTTGCCCAGGACTTTGCCGCCGACCCCGGCATCCGCATCCCCCGTGTCTATTGGGAGACGACCACCCGCCGGGTGCTGACGATGCAGAACGTCGCCGCCATCAAGATCGGCGACCATAAAGCGATCAAGGCGGCCGGCATCGACCCTGCACAGGTAGCCCAACGGCTGTTTGGCACCTACCTCCAGCAGGTTTTCGTCCACAACTTTGTCCACGCCGACCCGCATCCCGGCAACCTGTTCGTCGAACCGCTGGAACCGGCGCAGGGCCGGCCGCGGCCCTTTATTCTCACCTTTGTCGACTTTGGCATGGTGGGGGTCGTCCCCGAGCGGGCACGCAAGCACCTGCGCGACTTTCTGGTCGGCTTTGCCACGCGCGACACGCCGCGGATGGTGCGCGCCTACCAGGGGGCCGGGCTGCTGCTGCCCGGCACCGACCTGGCCCGCCTGGCAGAGGTCCAGACCGAGCTGTTCGAGCGGTACTGGGGCATCACCATGCGCCAGGCGCAGGAGATTATGCTCGACCAGTGGCACAACCTGGCCCGCGAGTATCGCGACCTGCTGTACGAGATGCCTTTTCAGATCCCCACCGACCTGCTGTTCGTCGGCCGGGCCATCGCCATCCTATCGGGCATGGCCATCGCGCTCGATCCCGATTTCGATCCGTGGCAGGCCGTCGCGCCTTTTGCCGAGCAGTTGGCCAAGGAGGAGCTAGGCAGCGACTGGCGCAGTTGGTTGTCGGAAGCAGGGCAGATCGTCCGGGTGCTGCTATCGCTGCCCGGCCAGGCCGACCGGTTCTACACCCAGGCGGCCCAGGGCAAGCTGGCGGTGCGAGCCTCGCTGGCTCCCGACGCGATGCACAGCCTGCACCGGGTGGAGGTGGCGGTGAACCGCCTGGCGGCGGCGGCGGTGTTTGCCGCGCTGCTGCTGGCCGCGGTGGCGGTGTATGTCACGCAGGGGATGGGGGTGGTGGCCTATGTGCTCCTGGGGCTGGCGGGGGTGGCTCTGCTGGTAATGCTCACCCGGCGTTGAGGTTTTGGAACGCTGAGCGCTGGCGGAGAAATAGGTGAGTTTCTTGAACAGCCACCATGCCAGGCAATGACAATGCATCATGGGATCCGGGTGCTAAAGGGTGAAGCAGGCCATGAGTCGCCTGCTCTCCAATGTACCATTATCAGTTGAGAGATAGAACTGGTTTGGTAGGTATAATGTGCGTCAGACATACTGAAAGGCGAACCTAATCTTGAACATTCGAAGGATTCTGGTGATCAAGCTTCTGGTGTGTCAATCATCATCTATCGCTCTGCGCTTACTCCGAATGAAACGCCCAGCCTGCCATGCTTGACATCGTGTCAGCATGGTTGTATAATCTTTGTAGAAGGCAGAAGCCCTTTGACTCGGGTTTCGTCAAAGGCAATGACTGGAACGGTGAACTACCCACCTGGGCGCTAGTGGGTGCCAAGCCTCAGGGCTGTTTCGTCCAATTGAAGTCTCTCCTGTTTGGAGTGAGTAACATGCTCGTCTACTCAGTTGTAGATAGCCCCGAAGGCATCACGTAGAGGGGATGAAGTTGTATGAATATTCACCTGACTGACCTGGAGTCCTCGTAATGCCCTCAAAGAAAAGGAGGCAAGGACGCCGCGCCTCACAGATGACACGGAGCCGAAGCCCTCTCTCACAAACGCAGCTAGTTGGAGAGGGGGATCTGCCAGATTCAGATCGCTTGGACGCGATTCGGCAAGAGACCGAGGAGAGATATAGGAAAAAGCAGATTCGCAGACGAATTCGGTCTGAGTTCAGGTCTCTGGATTTGAAGACCAGGACTAGCGATCTTGAGAGCATAGCGGAGTTTATCACCAGATATAGCGATCATCTAGATCTGATGCGGGAAGCCCTGGAATCAGAAAGGCAAACAGGCAGTTTCGCGACAGTGGTGGTTTGGCGGTATCTCTCGGGTCATCCTGATGAAAGGCTTCAGTATCTCGTTAGCAGCAATCTCAGCCAGGCACGAAGAGGATGGATTGAGGCGAAGCTTTCAGATCCGATCGAGATCAAGGTCAAAGTCACAGAGCAAGGCCCTGCCATAAGAGCTCTCGGGGACGAGAGCATTCGTATGGCGATAAGAGAGAAACTGGGGTACGCAGCCGAGTTTCAGATGCAGGCGCTTTTCCCGGATTCCCCGTCTGACGACATTGTGCTACAGTTGGAGTTCCCGGAAGGATTTGCGCTTATGCGCAAAGCACGAAGAGTGTTACTCCAGGAGGCACTTCCACCAGACTGCATTGAATCCATGACAGAAGCAGCGCTTGTTCCCACATCAGGCACAAGCGAGGTACTCCAGGCGTTACGGCAGTATTTGGTCCAAATTCCGTCAGATAGAATTCTGGAATACTTTCCACGTATGAGCAGTGTCCTAAAGACAGGCTACCTCTTAGGATACTGGAAGACTCCTTGGGTTCAGGCGATTCTTCGAGAGTGGCGAGACAGGCGTGAGGAATACGATCTGAACCGCAAACTACAAGACGTGCGCGAATGCGTTGATCAAATCAAACGCAACGGTCCATGGATACTTCCAGAGGAGTATGATGTCCAGCTCTTGTCAGAAGAGAAAGTACTCGACTTAGCCCGGGGGATCGTATCTAGAAGTATTGATCTATCTCGCTATTCTGTCGAACTCCGTCTCGGTGGCGATGTGCATAGGGCAACCTTGCCGATCCGGCTGTCCATGCAAGGAGTTCCCGTTGGCGAGTTTCCATTGTTCAGAACTGCATCTTTCATGCCGGCAGACATCCGCCAAGAGATCCAACGCGCGGGCGTAGGCCATCTAAGGGAGATGGTTGACTGCACATCGGATGAGAGACTCATCGAGATCGCTAATAGAGAGAATAGGGTAGGGCTGAGGATTCTGGACGATAAGAATCGCGCAGATTACCCAGCTCGGGCTCGTTACTTAGCTGGGATCTGAAGTGCACCCCTAAAACTGGACACTTTTTGGGCCATTTCTAGTTCACCTCAGGAGGCTGTTTGTGCTCACGTCGCCACTGTTCCTCAAACTCGACC
>Ga0209254_10000682_pt1 | contig 28795 bp, 28 predicted proteins | sample FrelakmetDIP11DI_FD_187148 | JGI IMG/M metagenome (GOLD analysis project Ga0209254, IMG submission 187148) | Freshwater lake sediment microbial communities from the University of Notre Dame, USA, for methane emissions studies - DIP11 DI (SPAdes)... | ecosystem: Environmental > Aquatic >... | reverse complement strand
GCAAGGGTCGCGGCGAGGAGCAGGACGGCGAGGGTTGGGCGATTCATCGATAGTCTCCGGAGGTGGCGTAACTTAACGCTTTGGGAGGCGGATGGGAATGTGTCGGGCGAAAGGCGTTGGAACCACAGATGAACACGGATGAACACAGATGGCTTGTGACTGTTCTTAAGGCATCGATCCACGCCAGAACATTCGAGATGCCAGCAGGAACGGCGGCCTCCGCCCCATCACAAAACATCTGTGTTCATCCGTGTTCATCTGTGGTTCCAAAGCCTTTGCCTTACCCCCCTTCGTTGACGCGGAAAGCCCCCTCAGGCATCATCGCCCCCACTGCCAATCGGCCTGCAAGTCCTTGAATATTCTGGGCTAGCGTCGCTGGGCCGCCCCCACCGGCCCGCTCACCCCACCGCACAACCGGGAGACCCCCATGTCCGCCACCACCGTCCTTCGCGCCGCGACGCTCGCCGTCCTCGTCGCGTTCGCCCTGCCGGCCGATGCGAAGACCCTGCGCTTCTCGAGCCAGGGCGACATCACGACCATCGACCCGCACGGCAACAACGAGGGCTTCACCAACGCCTACCTGGACAACATCTACGAGACGCTCGTCACCCGCGGCAAGGACCTGAAGATCGAGCCCTGCCTCGCCGAGTCCTGGACGCAGGCGAGCCCCACCGTGATGCGCTTCAAGCTGCGCGCGAACGTCAAGTTCCACGACGGCACGCCCTTCACCGCCGACGACGTGGTCTTCTCCATCGGCCGCGCCCTCTCGGACACCTCGAACTTCAAGCCCTACCTCGCCGGCGTGAAGGAGGCGAAGAAGATCGACGACCTCACCGTCGAGATCGTCACGAACGGCCCGGCCCCGGTGCTCATCCCGCAGCTCACCGAGGTGCGCATCATGAGCCGCGCCTGGGCGACCAAGCACAACGTCCTGAAGCCCCAGGACTACAAGAACAAGGAGGAGACCTTCGCCACGCGCAACGCGAACGGCACCGGCCCCTTCATCCTGCGCACCCGCGAGGCCGACGTGAAGACGGTCGCCGTGCTCAACTCCAACTGGTGGGGCAAGCGCGAGGGCAACGTGACGGAGATCGTCTACCAGCCCATCAAGAGCGACGGCACGCGCCTGGCCGCGCTCATCTCGGGCGAGATCGACTTCGTGCTCGACCCGCCCCCGCAGGACATCCCGCGCCTGAAGCAGGACGCGAAGATCCGGATCGCCGAGGGCAACGAGAACCGCACCATCTTCCTGGGCCTCGACCAGTTCCGCGACGAGCTCGCGTACTCGAACGTGAAGGGCAAGAACCCGTTCAAGGACAAGCGCGTGCGCGAGGCGGTGCAGATCTCCATCGACGTGAACGCCATCAAGTCGCAGGTGATGCGGGGCCTGTCGGTGCCCTCGGGCATCATGTTCGCCCCGCAGGTGGACGGCTACCCGAAGGACCTCGACAAGCCCGCCAAGGTGGACCGCGAGAAGGCGAAGAAGCTGCTGGCCGAGGCGGGCTACCCGAACGGCTTCGACATCACGCTCGATTGCCCCAACAACCGCTACGTCGCCGACGAAAAGATCTGCGTGGCCATCGCCGCGATGCTCGCCCAGGTGAACATCAAGGTGAAGGTGAACGCGATGCCGCGCGCGAACTACTTCCCCAAGATCCAGAACCTCGACACGAGCTTCTACATGCTCGGCTGGGGCGTGCCCACCTTCGACTCGCAGTACTCCCTGCAGAGCCTGCTGCGCACGCGCGTGGACAAGTCCGCCGACGGCGACTACAACCTCGGCCGCTATTCCAACGCCAAGGTGGACGCGCTCATCGACCGGCTGAAGACCGAGGTCGACACGAAGCAGCGCGCAGCGATCGCCCGCGAGGTGACCGCGCTCCACATGGCCGACGTGGGCCACATCCCGCTGCACCACCAGGTGATCCCCTGGGCCATGCGCTCGAACGTGAACGTGGTGCACCGCGCCGACAACCGCCTGACGGTGAAGTGGGTCAAGATCAACTGACCGCCTGATCGCCGCCCCGAGTACCCGTCGTCCCCGGGGAGCCGATTGGCTCCCCGCCCTGCGTTATGCTCCCCCCATGCCCCTGCGCCTAGCCCTCGCCACCCTGCTCGCCGCCGTGCTGGCCGCCCTCGCGCCCGCGCTCGCGAGCGGCAAGGTGCTTCGCTACGCGAGCCAGGACGACGTCCAGACCGTCGACCCCCACGCGGCGAACCTGCTCACCTCCTCGCGCGTGACCGGCAACCTCTACGAGGCGCTCGTCTGGCGCGACAAGGACTGGAAGGTGATCCCGTGGCTCGCCGTGCGCTGGAGCCAGCCGGACGCGAAGACCTGGCGCTTCCACCTGCGCGACGGCGTGAAGTTCCACGACGGCGCGCCCTTCTCCGCCGACGACGTGGTCTTCTCCGCCGGGCGGGCCCTGCACCCGCTCTCGCAGATGCGCATCAGCCTGCAGGGCGTGGAGAAGGTCACGAAGATCGACCGGCTCACGGTCGACTTCGCGCTTCGCGAGCCGAACCCGGTCCTGCTCTCGCACCTCACGCAGCTGCGGATCATGAACAAGGCCTGGGCCGTGAAGCACGGCGCGACGCTGCCGCAGGACTACAAGGCGCGCGAGGACACGTACGCCGCCCGCCATGCCAACGGCACCGGCGCCTTCCGGCTCAAGGAATACCAGCCCGACGTGCGGCTCGTCCTCGTCGCGCACGCCGACTGGTGGGGGCGCGCGGCCGGCGTGAACGAGAGCAACCTCACCGAAGTGGTGATGCGCCCCATCAAGTCGAACGCGACGCGCCTCGCCGCCCTCCTGTCGGGCGAGGTGGACTTCGTCGTCGACCCCGCCACGCAGGACGTGGCGCGCCTTCGCGCCGACCCCGGCATCCGGATCGCCGAAAGCGCGGAGCTTCGCGTCCAGTACCTCGCCTTCGACCTGCACCGCGACGAGCTCCTGCACGGCAGCGAGCGCAGGAAGAACCCCTTCAAGGACGTGCGCGTGCGCCGCGCCGTGGCCCACGCCATCGATGCCGAGGCCATCCGCGCGAAGGTGATGCGCGGCTTCTCGAAGCCGATCGGGGCGCTCATCGCGCCGGGCATCGACGGCTACTCGCCCGAGGGCGACATCCGCCTGCCCTTCGACCGCGCCCGGGCGAAGGCCCTGCTCGCCGAGGCCGGCTACCCGGACGGCTTCGAGGTGACGCTCGACGCGGGCAACATCCAGCCGGCGGCCGACATCGCGCAGGCCGTGGCCGCCATGCTCGCGCAGGTGGGCATCCGCACGCGGGCCAACATCGTGCCCCAGCCCACCTACTTCCCCAAGATCGAGCGCTACGACACGAGCTTCTACCTGCTCTCCTGGGGAGGGGGCCTGACGGCGGACGCCTACTACACGCTGCAGACGCTGCTGCACACGCGGACGGCGCAGGGCGAGGGCGACTTCAACCTGGGCCGCTGGACGGACCCGCGCGCCGACGCGCTGCTCGCGCGCCTGCGCGTCGAGCCCGATGCCGGCAAGCGGCGGGAAATCACGCGGGATATCCTCCAGCTGGCGGCGGCGGAACTGCCGGCCGTTCCGATCCACCAGCCCCTCATCCCCTGGGCCATGCGCAAGAACGTGTCGGCCCAGGTGACGCCCGTGAACACGCTCTATTTCTATCGCACGCGGATCGACTGAGCGCCCATGGATCCGAACGCACCGTCCCGAAACCGAACATGATCGCCTTCATCATCCAGCGGCTGCTCCAGGGCGTCATCGTGATGCTCGTGGTCGGCTTCATCGCCTTTTCGCTCTTCAACTTCGTGGGCGACCCGGTGTCGCTCATGCTGCCGCCCGAGGCCACGCAGGCCGACCGCGAGTCGATGCGCACGGCGCTCGGGCTCGACCGGCCCTTCTACGTGCAGTTCGCCAACTTCATCTTGAACGCCGTGCAGGGCAACTTCGGCCTGTCGCTGCGGCTGGGGCGCCCGGTATCGGCCCTGCTCGTCGAACGGCTGCCCGCCACGCTCGAGCTCGCCTTCGTGGCCGCATCCATCGCCCTGCTGGTGGGCATCCCGCTCGGGGTCTACACGGGCCTGAACCGCAACAGCTGGCTCTCGCGCGTCTTCCTCACCGTCTCCCTGATCGGCGTGTCGCTGCCCACCTTCCTCATCGGCATCTTCCTCATCCTCATCTTCGCCGTGTGGCTGGGGTGGCTGCCCTCCTTCGGCCGGGGCGACACCACGATGCTGGGCGGATGGTCCACGGGCTTCCTCACGACAACGGGCCTCAAGGCCCTCATCCTGCCCTCCATCACCCTGGGCCTTTTCCAGCTCACCCTCATCATGCGGCTCGTGAGGAGCGAGATGCTCGAGGTGCTGCGCACGGACTACATCAAGTTCGCGCGGGCCCGCGGCCTCACCAACCGCGCCGTCAATTTCGGCCACGCCCTCAAGAACACGCTGGTGCCGGTGATCACCATCACGGGCCTGCAGCTGGGGGCCATCATCGCCTTCGCGATCATCACCGAGACGGTGTTCCAGTGGCCCGGCATGGGGCTGCTCTTCATCCAGGCCGTGCAGTTCGCCGACATCCCGGTGATGGCCGCGTACCTGTGCCTCATCGGGCTGATCTTCGTGGTGATCAACCTCGTGGTGGACCTGCTCTACTACTTCGTCGACCCGCGGCTTCGCGTCGATCATTCCGCGGCCGGAGGGCACTGATGGACGCGCTGAAAAGGTTCCTGGACGGCGACGTCTTCCACAGCTTCAAGCGCTCGCCGATCGTCATCGTCTCCGCGGTCGTGGCGCTCACGTGCATCGTCGCCGCGGCGGGCGCGGGCCTTCTCGCCCCGCACAACCCGTTCGACCTGAAGACGCTCAACCTGCTGGACGCCTTCACGCCCCCGGCATGGACGGAGCGAGGCAACCCCGTCTACCTCCTGGGCACCGACGACCAGGGCCGGGACGTGCTCTCGGCCATCATGTACGGCTCGCGGGTCTCGCTCCTGGTGGGCCTGTGCGCCGTCGTGCTCGCCATGTTCATCGGCGTGACGCTCGGGCTCATCTCGGGGTACGTGGGCGGCAAGGTGGACGCCTTCATCATGCGCGTGGCGGACGTGCAGCTGTCCTTCCCGTCCATCCTCATCGCCCTGCTCATCGACGGCGTGGCGCGCGTGGCGCTGCCCAGGGAGACGCACGATACCGCGGCGCTCTACGTGCTCGTGCTCGCCATCGCGGCCTCGGGCTGGGTGCAGTACGCGCGAACGGTGCGCGGCTCCACGCTCGTCGAGCGCAACAAGGAATACGTGCAGGCCGCGCGCGTCATCGGCCGCCACCCGGTCGCCATCATGTTCTCGCACGTGCTGCCGAACGTGCTCGGGCCCGTGCTCGTGCTCGCGACCCTGCACATCGGCACCGCCATCATCACGGAGGCGACGCTCTCCTTCCTGGGCGTGGGCGTGCCCCCCACCCAGCCCTCGCTCGGCACCCTGATCCGGATCGGCAACGACTTCCTGTTCTCGGGGGAGTGGTGGATCACCGTCTTCCCGGGCGCGTGGCTCGTGATCATGGTCCTCGCGATCAACCTGCTGGGCGACTGGCTGCGCGACGCCCTCAACCCGAAACTGCGCTAGGGAGACCCCATGAAGCGACTGCTGGCCGCATCCCTCCTCGCCCTGCCCCTCGCGGCCGCGGCCGGTCCCTTCGACCAGCCCTGGTCGATCGTCACCACCGACACGCGCCCCTCGTCGGACCCGAACCTGCGCCCGGTCATCGTGAACCGCGTGGACGGCGAGACCGTCATGAGCCACACGCCGGCCGTCGTCGCGCCGGGCAAGCGACAAGTCACCGTGGACCTGCCGCCGCGCAAGGGCTTCAAGATCGCCACGCAGGAAACCTTCGAACTCCTCGCGAGCCCCTGCATGCGCTACAACGTGGCCGCGAAGCTCGACAATTCCGTCGGGCAGGACTGGAAGGCCGTCATCCGCTCGAGCGAGCTCATCGGCGAGTGCGCGGCGAAGTTCAAGACGGACAAGCCGCCGCAATGAGCGCGGCCGGAGGATTTCGGTCGCGCCGGATGGCGAGATTTTCCGTAACATCCGTCCCGTTTGCACGATGGTAGAAATTAAGGCCCTCGTCGACCCCGACAGGCTGGTCGAGATCGAGGCCGATGCCTTTTGTCCCGACAATGAGGTAAGACCATGAAGAAGACGCTGTTCGCCGCCCTCGCCCTCTCCGCCGCCGGCCTCGCCCAGGCCGGGATGTACGACAAGCCCTACGCCCTCATCGAGAGCGGGGACAATTCCGAAACCCGCAAGGAGTCTCGCCTCGCCATCACCAAGGTCGACGGCAAGAGCACGCGCAACGCCCGCAAGACCGACCCGATCGAGCCCGGCAAGCACATGATCACCGTGCACTTCGACTCGGCCCGCGGCATTTTCCGGCCCGAATTCCTGGAGATCCAGATGGACCTCGAGGCCTGCACCCGCTACCGTGTCGTCGCCCAGTACGAGGTGAAGACCGGACCGGACTGGAAACCCAAGGTCTACTCCGAGCCCATCGGCGAGTGCGTGAAGAAGTTCAAGAAGAAGGAAGAGGCCGCCAAGAAGGACGCCCCCGCCAAGTGAGCGCTGGCGCCCGCCCCCTGCTGGAGGTGCGCCACCTGCGCGTGGAGTTCAACACGCGCCGCGGCACGCTTCGCGCCATCGACGACGTGAGCCTCGAGATCGCGCCCGGCGAGGTGCTGGGCGTCGTCGGCGAGTCGGGAGCGGGCAAGTCGATCACCGGCACGGCCATCATCGGCCTGCTGGAGCCGCCGGGGCGCATCTCGGCGGGCGAGATCCTCCTCGCGGGCGAGCGCATCGACAACCTCCCGGCCGAGGCGATGCGAAAGATCCGTGGCCGGAGGATCGGCGCGATCTTCCAGGACCCGCTCACGTCCCTGAACCCGCTCTACACCGTGGGCCGGCAGATCGTCGAGACGATCCAGACGCACCTGCCGATGAACGCCCAGCAGGCGCGGGACCGGGCCATCGAACTGCTGAAGGAAGTGGGCATTCCCGCGGCCGAGCGGCGCATCGACCACTACCCGCACCAGTTCTCGGGTGGCATGCGCCAGCGCGTGGTGATCGCCCTCGCCCTGTGCGCCAACCCGGAGCTCATCATCGCCGACGAGCCCACCACGGCGCTCGACGTGTCGATCCAGGCGCAGATCATCACGCTCCTGAAGAAGCTCTGCCGCGAGCACGGCACGGCCGTGATGCTGGTCACGCACGACATGGGTGTCATCGCCGAGACGGCGGACCGCGTGGCGGTGATGTACGCCGGGCGGCTCGTGGAAGTGGGGCCCGTGCAGGACGTGATCCACAGCCCGAAGCATCCCTACACCGTGGGCCTCATGGGGTCGATTCCGGCCATCGGGCAGGAGGTGGAACGGCTGCCGCAGATCGAGGGGTCGATGCCGAGGCTCAACGCGATACCGAAGGGGTGCGCATTCAATCCGCGGTGCCCGAAGGTGTTCGATCGCTGTCGCGAGGAGCGGCCGGACCTTCTCGATGCGGGGGCGACGCGGGCGGCTTGCTGGCTGCATGCGAAAAGCCACGAAACCGCAGATGAACGCAGATGAGGGTTCGTCAGTGCAGGCGCGGGGGAGTGAACCGGGCATGGCTTTGGGAACCACAGATGAACACGGATGAACACAGATGAGCGTTGCGACGCTACCCGGCATGGCTGAAGCGGACACCCGTTCGAGGGTGCTGCTGGAGGTGAAGGACCTCGCGCGCAACTTCGACGTGTCGAAGCCCTGGCTCAACCGCGTGCTCGAAGGGGCGCCGCGGGTGATCCTGAAGGCCGTGGACGGCGTGTCGTTCTCGATCGACCGCGGCGAGACGCTCTCGCTCGTGGGCGAATCGGGCTGCGGCAAGTCGACGGTGGCGCGGCTCATCTGCGGCCTGTACGCCCCCACGCGAGGCGAGGTGGTGTTCGACGGCGTGGACATGGCGAAGATCGCGCAGCGCGGCGAGATGCTGCGCATGCGCCGGCGCTTCCAGATGATCTTCCAGGACCCGTACGCGAGCCTGAACCCGCGCTGGCGCGTGGGCAAGATCATCGCCGAGCCCATCCGCCAGCACGGCATCCTCACGGACGAGCGAGCCATCGCGAAGCGCGTGGGCGAGCTGTTGGAGGACGTCCGCCTCTCCCCGCTGGACGCCGAGAAGTTCCCGCACGAGTTCTCCGGTGGCCAGCGCCAGCGCATCTCCATCGCGCGGGCGCTGTCGTCCAACCCGGAGTTCCTCGTGTGCGACGAGCCCACGAGCGCGCTCGACGTGTCGGTGCAGGCGCAGATCCTGAACCTGATGAAAGACCTGCAGCGCGAGCACGGCCTCACCTACCTGTTCATCTCGCACAACCTCGCGGTCGTCTCGCACATCTCGAACCGCGTGGGCGTGATGTACCTCGGGCGCATCGTCGAGATCGCGCCCACGAGGACGCTCTTCACGCGGCCGCTTCACCCCTACACGCAGATGCTCGAGAGCGCGATCCCGGACATCACGATGAGCGGCAAGGCGAGGACGCCCGTGGCGGGTGAGGTGCCCAACCCGCTCGATCCGCCGACCGGCTGCGCCTTCCACCCGCGCTGCCCGCACGCCAACGACCGCTGCAAGGCGGAGCGACCGGAGCTCATCGATTTCGAGGGCGCCCAGGTGGCCTGCCACGCCGTGCAGGAGCGCCGCATCCCCGTTCGTGCCGCCTGACGGCGGCAATGCGATACGATTGACGGGCATCAACGGGTTCCCGGACGGGCGGCGCAGGCTGGTCTTGGGAGACTCTGCGATCCTGAGGAGGTGCTCCATTCACCCTCCACCCCGAGTTCCCCGACGCACTTTGAGGAGGCATCCATGACGCAAACCGTTACCCGCGAGAAGCTGCTGCAGGATTTCAATGCCGTCGTCGCCGAAACCGAGGTATTGCTGAAGGATGCCGCCGCGATGAGCGGCGACAAGGCGAACGCGATCCGCGGCGACATCGAGTTCAAGCTGAGGACCGCCCGCGAGAAGCTCACCGAGCTCGAGCATGCGGCCGTCGAGAGGACGAGAGCGGCCGCCGAGGCGACCGACCACTATGTCCACGAGCGGCCCTGGCAGGCGATCGGCATCACCGCCGGGGTGAGCGTGCTCGTCGGCATCACGATCGGCCTGCTGCTCAACCGCCACCGCTAGGCCGGCGGACAGCCCGGTGACGACCCCTGCGCAGTCCGGCGGCCCGGGCTCCGCGGCGCGCGCGCTCCGCACGGACCTGGTGGCGCTGCTGCAGTTGCGCGCCGAGCTCATCGCGATCGAGCTCGAGGAGGAAGCGGCACGCCGCAAGCGCCAGCTGCTCCTCGGGGTGGTCGCGGGCGTGTTCGCCCTCGCGACGCTCCTGCTCGTCGCCTTCCTGGTCGTCGTGGTCTTCTGGGACTCCTACCGGGTCGGGGCGCTCGCCGGCGTGACGCTCGCCTACGCCCTCGTCGGCGCCTGGGCGGTCCTGCGCTTCCGCAACGTGACGATGAATAGCCCACCGCCCTTCGCCGCGACGCTTGCCGAGTTCCGCAAGGACCTCGAGATCTTCCGGGGGCGCGATGGCGGAACCTGACCGCTTCGTCCAGCGCAAGCAGCTGCTCGTCGCGCGCTCGGCGCTTTGCCGATTGCAGTTGCGCCACGACGTCATGGCGATTCGCGAGTCCTTCACCGGCGTTCGTGCCGTCTCCACGATCGCGGGTTCACCGACGGCGCGCTCGGCGGCCTTCCTCGTCGCGGTGGAGATCCTGGGAGTCGAGCGGATGGCCGCGATGCTGTCCACGGCGCGGCGCACGCTCGCGATCGCGAGGATCGCGCGTATCGCGTTCGCGTGGCTGCGCAAGCCGGCCGCCGATGCGGCCGGCCCGCCGCCACCGCCGCCTTGACGCGCACCACCCACCTGCAACCCTCCGACCTTCGCGGCCTGGGGCGCCTCGCCCTCGACGCGACCCTTGGCGTCACGAATCTCGTCGAGGCCCTGCACCACAGCATCGCCCGCGCGGCGCCCCCGATCGGAAAAGCCGGGAGCGGGCGAACGCGCGGCATCACCGGCCTCGTTTACGCCTCGGTTCGCGGGATCACCGGGTTCGTCGGCCTCGGAGTCGACGCCGGACTCGCGCGCCTGGGGTCCGCCCTCGGCGAGAAGGCCTCGTCGGCGCAACGCGACGCCATGGTCGCGGCGCTGGGCGGCGTCCTCGGGGACTATCTCGCGCAGACGGAGAACCCGCTCGCCATCCCCATGCGCCTCCGGCGCGGCGGGCGGCCGCTCGTGATCGAGCGGGCGGCGCTTGCCGCCGCCATCCCCGGCGCCACGCCGCGCATCGCCGTGCTCCTGCACGGGCTGTGCATGAACGACCGGCAGTGGAACCGGGAGGGCCACGACCACGGCGCCCTGCTCGCGCGGGAGGCGGGTTGCACGCCGGTGTACCTGCACTACAACTCGGGCCTGCACGTCTCGACCAATGGACGCGCGTTCGCCGCGATGCTCGAGTCGCTGGTGGGCGCGTGGCCCGTGCCGCCGCGATCACTCGTGCTCGTGGGGCACAGCATGGGCGGCCTCGTGGCGAGGAGCGCCGTGCATTACGCCGGCGTCGCGGGACACCGCTGGCCCGGGATGCTCGAGGCGATGTTCTTCCTGGGCACGCCCCACCTGGGCGCGCCCCTCGAGCGCGGCGGCAACTGGGTGAACCTGCTGCTCGGCGCGAGCCCCTACACCGCGCCGTTCGCCCGGTTGGCGCGCATCCGCAGCGCCGGCATCACCGACCTGCGCCACGGCGCGCTGCTCGACGAGGATTGGAACGGGCAAGACCGGTTCGCGCACCGCCCCGAGCCGGGCGACGGGCTCGCGTTGCCCGAAGGCGTTCGCGCCTATGCCCTGGCGGCGACGATCGCGGCGAGCGCGGACGGTGCCCGCGTGCCCGGAGACGGGCTCGTGCCACTCGCGAGCGCCCTCGGCCGCGACCGCAAGAAGGCGCGCCATCTGGGCATCCCGAAGTCGCGCCAGTGGATCGGCACGCGCACGGGCCACCTCGACCTGCTCTCGAGCCGCGAGGCGGGCGATCGCATGGTGCGCTGGCTCGTCCGCGTATAGTGGGGTGACGGGGGCATCGCGGCCTCCGTCTGCGCCCGGATCTCGCGACGCGACATTTCGAAGGCACCGCCATGAACTGGAACCGCATCTCGGGCAACTGGGATCACTTCAAGCCCCTGCTCAAGCATCGCTGGGACAAGCTGGACGACCAGCAACTGCGCCTGGTCGCGGGCAACCGCGACAAGCTCATCGGCAAGATCGTCGAGGCCTACGGCTTCAGCGAGGGCGAATCCGACGCGCAGCTCTCGGCCTGGCAGGATTCGCAGGACTGGCAGCCGCCGGTGCAGTGACCGTCCGGCCGCCCCGGGATCGCCCGCCGGCCGGCACCCCGCGTCACTTCGCCATCACCGGCGCCGTCGCCTTCAGCTTCGCCTCGATCTCCGTCCAGTCCACCGGCCCCTTGGCAAAGCGGTGCCCCAGCACCTGCAGGGTGCTCTTCCACGTCTTCTCGCTGCTCGCGTAGTAGGCGTCCCAGTCCGAGCCTTCGCCCCAACCGCCGTGAAGCAGCGATAGTTCGGTGTTCTTCGCGTCGACCGCTCGCAGCCGGATCGTGACGTAGGTGACTTGCTTGCGCATCGCCGGCATCGTGGGCGGCGCGATCCACGTGAAGGTGAGCATGCGCGGCTCCTGCATGGCGAGGATCTGCATTCCCTCCGTGCCGCGCGCGCCTGCGGGCGCATAGGGGTTGAACCAGATCTCGTAGTCGCCGCCGGTGCGGTAGTCGACCTTGGCGCCGGGCGCGAAGAAGGAGCGCAAGCCCTCGACCGTGGTCCAGGCTTTCCACACGTCGGCGACCGGTGCGGGCACGGTCACCTTCAGGCTCAGGGCCTTCTCGGCGGTGGGCGCCGAGAGGTCGGGCGGCGCGCCCGGGGCGAGCATCGACTGCGCGGCAGCCGGGAGGGCCGCGAAGCCGAAGAGGGTGAAGGCGATCGGGGCAAGGCGTTTCATCGGGACTCCGGTTTCAGAAAACAAGGGGAATGATGGCGCGGGTGCTGCTGCGGTAGGCGGCGTAGCCCGGGTGGACGAGGACGAGGCCGCGCTCCTCGCGCACCGCCTTCGCGGCGAGCACGACGGCGAGCAGCACCCACAGCGCGCCCTGCGCGGCATCGCCCGCGACGATGAAGGCGGCCATCGTGACGAGCACGGCGAGGTACATCGGATGGCGGATCCAGCGGTAGGGGCCGCCCGTCACGAGCGAGCCGCCCTCCTTCGGTTCCGGCCGGATGTTGAAGTTCCCCGGGCGGTTGGCGGAGATCGCCCACAGGCCGATGGCGAGTCCGCACGCGACCAGGGCCACGAACGCGAGCCCAAGCCGCGATGGATCGGTGCGAAGCACCATCACGGCGATGAGACCGAACTGCAGGGCGACGAGCAGGCGCGACATGGGGCTAGCGACCGGCGAGGAAGACGCGCAGGCGCCCCATCGCTTCCTCGAGACGGGCCACGGGCTGGGTGTAGGCGATGCGCACGTGCCTTTCGGGGGCCGCGAAGCCGAAATCCTTGCCGGGCGTGATGGCGAGGCCCGCGTTCACCAGCACCTCGCGCGCGAAGGCGAAACTGTCGTCCGTGAGCGCCGAGCAGTCCGCGTAGACGTAGAACGCGCCCTCCGGCTTCGCGGGCACCTTGAAGCCGAGCGACTCGAGGGCGGGCACGAGGTGATCCCGGCGTGCGGCCAGTTCCCGGCGCCTTTCCTCGAGGATCGCGATCGTCCCGGGCTCGAATGCCGCGAGGGCCGCGTGCTGCGAGAGCGTGGCCGGCGAGATGTAGAGGTTCTGCGCGAGCTTCTCGACCTCGCGCACGTGGCTCGCCGGCGCCACGAGCCAGCCCAGGCGCCAGCCCGTCATCTGGAAGTACTTCGAGAAGCTGTTGATGACGAACACGTCCTCGCCCGCCTCCACGGCCGTGCGCGCGTCGAGGCCGTAGGTGAGGCCGTGGTAGATCTCGTCGGCGATGAGCGCGGCGCCGCGCTCGCGGCAAAGCCCGGCCAGGGCCGCCATCTCCGCCGGCGGCACCATCGTGCCCGTCGGGTTCGAGGGGGTGGCCACCATGACGACGCGGGTCTTCGGGGTCCACGCGGATCGCGCGAGGCCCGCCGTGAGCTGGTAGCGCGTCGCCGGGCCCACCGGCACGAGCTTCGGCTCGCCGCCCAGCGCGTGCACGAAGTGGCGGTTGCAGGGATAGCTCGGGTCCGTGAGCAGCACCTCGTCGCCCGCATCGAGCAGCACGCCGAAGGCGAGCAGGAGCGCGGCGCTCGAGCCCGCCGTCACCACGATGCGCGACGGATCGACCGCGACGCCGTAGCGTTCGGCGTAGAAGCGCGCGATGGCTTCGCGAAGCGGCAGGATGCCGAGCGCCGAGGTGTAGTTCATCGGCTGCGCATCGAGTGCGCGCTTCGCGGCCTCCACGATGGGCGCGGGCGTGCGGAAGTCCGGCTCGCCGATCTCCAGGTGGATCACGTCGCGCCCGGCCGCCTCCAGCTCGCGGGCGAGCGTCTGGATCTCCATCACCTCGAAGGCGGCGATCGAGTCCATGCGCGAGGCGAGGTGCAGGCGCTCGGCCCGAGCCGGAAACATCCTTGCAATTGCGGAGTCTCGTTCCATGATTTGCAGGGTTGTCCGCCGCCCCGCCGCTAGGAATGCAGGTGGCCGCCGGGCACGTCCAGCTCGCGCACGCCCTTGCGGTCGCGCACGGCATCGACGGCCTTCAGGATCTTCTCGCGAAGTACGTCGGCATCGGGCACGCCGCGGATCCAGAGCACCGGGTTGGTCACGTCCGAGGTCTCCAGCTCGACGTTGCCGATGCCCACCATGCGCATCACGAAAGGCTGCACGAAGCTCGCATCCTTCACGCGGTAGAGTTCGAGGCTGTCCGTGCGGCGGCTGAAGACGCCCTGCCGGATGCGGATGCGCTGGTCGGTCACCTCGTAGCTGAAGAAGCGCGTCGCCACGTACCGCCAGATCGCGTACGGAATGGGGATGACGAGGATGCACAGGACGAACGGCCAGAAGTTCGTCCACTGGGAGGGGCTGCCCTGCCACAGGACCTGCTCTTCGGTGCTCATGGACACCTCCCGGATTCGATTTCGATCGGCACTGTAACGCAGTTTCCACAATCGTCACCCCCGCGAAGGCGGGGGTCCAGCCTGGATTCCCGCCTGCGCGGGAATGACGATTATCGCCGCAGGTGCTCGTCCCAGAACTTCTGCAGCCGCTTGGCGGAGACGGGGAACGGGGTCTTCAGCTCTTGCGCGAAAAGCGAGATGCGCAGCTCCTCGATGAGCCAGCGGAACTCCTCCCGCTTCGGGTCGCGGCGTTCCGCTTCATGGTCCGCCGCGGCGCGCGCCTCGTACTGGTTCCACAGGCCCGCGATCACCGGCCCGTGGCGATGGTCGCGTTCCGGATTGGCGCGGAATTTCTGCATCCGAAGCACGAGGCCCTTGAGGTAGCGCGGCAGGTGCTCGAGCCGCTCCCAGGGCGTGCCGGACAGGAATCCCGGGTACACGAGCCGCTGCTGCTGGGCCTTCACTTCGTGCGCGAGCTTGCCGAGCGCCGCCGACTGGGCGAGCGCGGCGGTGAGCGCGTGGTTCGCGTCGGCGATGGCGTTGGCGTGTCGCGCCACCGCCTCCGTCACCGCCGGCAACCGGGTCTTGGCGCGCTTCTTCTGCTCGTCGTATCCCTTGGGGCTGCGGGGCGGCTCGTCCTCGCCGATGAAGGCGCGATCGATCACGCTGCCGACGAAATCCGCTCGTAGCCTGTCCGCCGGCATCACGGCTTGCAGCTTGAGTGCCAGCGCATTGAAGCCGGACGGTCCGCGCTCCAGTTGCTTCACCTGTTCCTTGAGATCGAAGGCGAGGAGCCGCTTCACGCCGCCGCGATGGGCCTCGAGGGCCTTGTCCTTCGTGTCCATGAGACGGATGGCGACGCTCTCGCCCTCGTCCACGAGCGCCGGATAGCCGGTGAGGGTCTGGTTGCCCCGTCGGAAGGTGACCTCCGCGGGAAGGTCGCCGAAATCCCAGGCCTTGATGCCCTCGCGCTCCAGGCCCGGCTTCGACTGCGAGAGGGTGAGCTGGGCCGCCTCGCCGAGCTGCTTGCGCAGGGCGCCGAGGTCCCGGCCCATCGCGAGCTCGCGCTTCGCGTCGTCCACCACGCGCAAATTCATGAGCAGGTGCGCCGGCGGCTGGTCCTTCGACCACACGCTGGAATCGAGACGCTCGCCCACCATTCGGGAGGCGTAGGCCAGCACCTCGTCCGCGATGGGCCGCTCGCCGGGCTTCACGCGCTCGAGGAAGGCCGTCACATGCTCCGGCACGGGCACGAGCGCCGTGCGGATGCGCTTGGGCAGCGCCTTCATGGTCCAAGCGATCTTGTCGCGCACCATGCCGGGCACGAGCCAGTCGAGGGCCGCCTCGTCGAGCTGGTTGAGGAGCGCGAGGGGCACGTTCATCGTGACCCCGTCCATCGGGTGACTCGGCTCGAAGCGGTAAGCGAGCGGGAAGGCATGCTCTCCGATGCGCAGCTGGCGGGGAAAGAGCTCCTCCGTCACGGACTCCGCGCCATGGCGCATGAGGTCCTCGCGGGTGAGGTGCAGGAGCTTCGGCTCGGCCTTCGCGCGCTCCTGGTACCAGTGCTCGAAGGAACGCGAGTCACGCACTTCTTCCGGGATGCGGGCGTCGAAGTACGAATAGAGGGCTCGGTCGTCCACCAGCACGTCCTGCCGGCGCGCGCGATGTTCGAGATCCTCGACTTCCTTCACGAGGCGCTGGTTGTGCGCGAGGAACGGAAGCTGCGTGTCGAACTCCCCGGCGACCAGCGCCCCCTCGATGAAGATCTCCCGCGCCCGCACCGGGTCGAGCCTGCCGTAGCTCACCTTGCGGCGCGCCACGATCGTGAGGCCGTAGAGCGACACCGTCTCGTACGCCGCCACCTCGCCGCGCGTGCGGTCCCAGTGCGGCTCGTTGTGCTGGCGCGTGACGAGGTGCTGGGCGGCGGCCTCGATCCATTCGGGCTCGATGCGCGCGACGTTCCGGGCGAAGACGCGCGTGGTCTCCTGCAGCTCGCCCGCCATGATCCAGCGGGGCCGGTTCTTCTTCAGGCCCGAGCCCGGCCAGATGGCGAAGGGGATGCCGCGCGGGGCGTTGTAGTGGTCGCCCTCCTGTGCCTTGAGGCCGACGTTGGAGATGAGGCCCGTGAGGAGAGCGCGGTGCACCTGTTCGTAGGGCGCGGCCGCCGGGTTCTCGCGGATCTTGAGGTCCGAGGCGATCTCGCGCAGCTGCCCGGCGAGGTCGCGCCACTCGCGCATGCGCACGTACGATAGGAAATGGTCGCGGCACACCTGCCAGAGCTTGCGGCCGGATTCCTTGTGGCGGAAGGCCTCGTCGAAGAATTTCCACAGGTTCATGAGCTGGACGAAATCCGAGGCGTCGTCGCGGAACTCCTCGTGCGCGCGGTCCGATTCCTGGCGCTTGTCCGAGGGACGGTCGCGCGGGTCCTGGATCGACAGGGCCGCGGTGAGGATGATCATCTCCGCGAGGCAATTGAACTCGCGAGCGGCGAGCAGCATGCGGCCGATGCGGGGATCCACGGGCAGGCGGGCCAGCTCCTTGCCGAGCGGCGTGAGGGAGCGCTTCTCGTCGAGGGCCCCCAGCTCGAAGAGGCTCTTGTATCCATCCTCGATCTGGCGCGGCGTGGGCGGCTCGACGAAGGGGAAGGCCGCGATATCGCCCAGCTCGAGGGCCGCCATGCGCAGGATCACGGAGGCGAGCGAGGTGCGCAGGATCTCCGGCGTCGTGTATTCCGGGCGCCCGGTGAAGTGCTCCTCGGAGAAGAGCCGGATCGCGACACCGCTCGCGACGCGGCCGCAGCGGCCCGAGCGCTGCTGCGACGCGGCCTGGGAGATGGGCTCGATCCGCAGCTGGTCGATCTTCTGGCGGGGGCTGAAGCGCTTCACTCGCGCGAGGCCCGTGTCGATCACGTAGTGGATGCCCGGCACGGTGAGCGAGGTCTCCGCGACGTTGGTCGAAAGCACGATCCGCCGCCGGGCCGAGCGCTCGAACACGCGGTCCTGCTCCTCCGCCGACAGGCGCGAGAAAAGCGGAAGGATCTCCGCGCCCTTGGGGTGGTGCTTGCGCAGCGCCTCCGCCGCCTCGCGGATCTCGCGCTCGCCGGGAAGGAAGACGAGGATGTCGCCCGTGCGGCTTTCGCGGTCGATCTCGTCGACGGCCGCGCAGATGGCCTCGGGCATCGTGATGGGCTCGTCGTCCTCGTCGGCTGGCTCCCCGGCCCCATTGAATGGGGACCCCCGCTCGAAGAACTCGGGGCGGTAGCGAACCTCCACCGGATACGTGCGCCCCGACACTTCGATGACCGGCGCGCCGCCGAAGAAGTCCGAGAAGCGCTGCGTGTCGATGGTGGCCGAAGTGACGACCACCTTCAGGTCCGGACGTCGCTCGACGAGCCGCTTCACGTACCCGAGCAGGAAATCGATGTTGAGGCTGCGCTCGTGGGCCTCGTCGACGATGATCGTGTCGTAGGCGCGAAGCTCCCGGTCCGAATGCGTCTCGGCGAGCAGGATGCCGTCCGTCATCACCTTGATGGCGGTCTCGGGTCCGGTGCGATCCTGGAAGCGGATCTTGTGGCCGACGAATCCTTTGGGCGTCCCCGGCAGTTCCTGCGCCAGGCGCGAGGAGAGGCTTCGCGCCGCGATGCGCCGCGGTTGCGTGCAGCCGATGAGGCCCGAGGCACCGCGGCCGAGCGCCAGGCAGATCTTCGGGATCTGCGTCGTCTTGCCCGAGCCCGTCTCGCCGCAGACGATGGTCACGGGGTGCTTCGCGATGAGCGCCGCGATATCCTCGCGCTTCTGCGCGATGGGCAGGTCGTCCGGGAAGTGCGGGACGGGAAGGCGGGCCGCCCGTGCGGCATACGCCTTTCGCGAGCGATCCACCAGCGCTTCGAGCAAAGCCTTCTCGCGCTCGTGCGGGCGCCCCGTGCGCGTGCGCTCCGCCACGGTGGCGGCGAGCGCGGCGATCTTCGGGTGGTCCGCCGCGAGGGTGGCGGCGAGGAGGTCTTCGGGGGGGGCGTTCAAGCCGCCATTTTACGGGGTCGCGGGGCAGGCGACCGAACCGGCATGGCGGGCGCGGCCACCGCCAGCGGGGTGCGTGCGCGCGTGGACGTCCCGGAGCTTTCCGCACGCAGAAGAACTCTGGCACCGCCGCCTTGAAGGGCCGTTTGTTCTTTCCGCGCGGAGTGTGTAGGATAATGTGTGAGGAGTCACACAATGGCGACAAACCTGTCAATCGACCCGAAGCTCATCGAACTTGCACTTGAAGTCAGCGGCGAGCGCACCAAGAAGGCCGCAGTCACGCGCGCGCTCGAGGAGTTCATCGCCCGGCGGAAGCAGCGCGCGCTGCTCGATCTCATGGGCAAACTGGATTGGGATCCCTCCTTCGACTACAAGAAGGAGCGTTCCCGCTAGTGAGCCTCCTGGTCGACACCAGTGTCTGGTCGCTGGCGTTGCGGCGAGACCATCCGGGGCAAGTACCCGAAGTCGATGCGCTCAAGTCCGCGTTACAGGCGGGCGAGTCCGTCTTGACGACCGGATTGGTGCTGCAGGAGATCCTTCAGGGCTTCTCCGGCCCGCGCGATCGCGCGCGGATCATCGATCGCTTCAGTTCGCTTGCGCTCCTGACGCCGGACCGTGTCGATCACATTGCCGCGGCAGAGATACGCAATCGGTGTCGCCGCGCCGGAGTGCAGGTGGGCACCATCGATGCGCTGCTCGCGCAGCTTTGCATTCGCTACGACCTGGTGCTGCTCTCCACGGACAAGGACTTCGTCCGCGTCGCCGCGAACACCTCGCTTCGCCTCTGGACGGCCGCGAACTGAGACGGTTCGGCTCCAAGGTCCCGCTGCCGTCATATCCCCCGCAGGATTTCCTCCACGCTCGCCTCCGCAAAGGCGTGCAGTTCCGCCGTCGTCCGGTTCTGCATCGGATGCGGCACGAAGACCGACGCGCCCGCATACCCGATCGCTCGGCACTGGTTGGCGAACGCGTCGCGGAACTCGGTGGTGAGGACGCTCACGCCGGGAGTGCCGCGCAGGTCGAGGTCGTTCAAGTCGTGGGTGCTGCAGGAGGTGCAGGAACCGCAATCGGAGAGCGCGATGATCACCGCATCGCATTCGGTGGCGACGGCCTGCAGGATCGGGATGGGCGCCGTTCGCGTGTTGGTGGGCTTGGCGTAGCGCCGGGTGCGGATGCCGCGGGCCTGGAGCAGCACCTCCAGCCGGTCGATGTACTCGGAGCCCCGCATCTTGCCGATGTCGAGGAGGCCCACAGTCTTTCCGGCGAGATCGGCGGAAGCGCTCTTGCGGGCACGCTGCACGGCAGCGGCCTCGGGCGTGGGGTCGCGCAGCTTCGTGACGGCGTTCATTCGACGATCTCCCGGGTGACGGGCTGCGACTCGTGGCGGAACCGACCGCCGGTCCAGCCCGCGAGGATGGCGGAGAAGAGGCCCGCCTGCCCGCCCGCGCGGACGATGAGCAGCCCCTCCTCCCAGAACTTCGGCACGGCTTCATCCGCGCGCTTGGGATCGATGCCCTCGCCCACGCCCTTCGCGCCCTGCACGAGGTCGGCGCCCGGCCGCACGAGGGCGGCATGCAGTTCCTTCGTGATGCGCGCGCGGTCCCAGCCGGCGTTGCGGTAGATCGCGTAGTGCTCGGCGCAGAGCACCAGCATCGCGTTGGTGAACTGGCAGAGCTTCGGGTGGCCCACCGCGGCGAGGCCCATCGACAGGGAGCGCGTGATCTCCTCCGGCGTGCGCGAGCGCTGGTCGATGAAGCCCTGGATACCGTCGCCCTGGAAGAGCGTCACGGCACTCCTGCCCGGCGCGATCCCGCGCGCGACGGAAAGCGGCTGCCACGTCGGGTCCGTCTCGTCCTCCGCGAAGCAGAACGTGTACTTGCCCGGCCCGCCCAGCGTGGCGCGGTCCAGCTCGCCCGGAACGCCGCCGCCCACATTGCGCACGATGAGCTGCAGCGCGCGGCCGATGGTGGCGTTGGCGCGGTTGCCCTGCCCCAGCGCGTTGATGCCCCAGTTCATGCCGATGCGCTTCGCGATGGGGCCGTTCACCACGATGACGGGGCCCGAGAAGCAGGTGGTGCACAGGAGGCCATGCATCGTGAAGATCGGCTCGAGCGCGGCTTCCAGCGCGGCCAGCACCACCGGCATGTACTCGGGCTTGCAGCCGGCCATCACCGCGTTGATGGCGACCTTCTCCACCGTGCACTCGGCGAGGTTCGGCGGGACGCGGCCCACGATCTCGTGCGGGCGCCGGCGCGTGCCCGCGAGCATGCGCAGGATGCGCTCGTCGGTGGGCGGCACCACGGGCAGCCCGTCCGTCCAGCCGCGCTCGAAGCAGGCCTCCATCGGGTCGTCCCACTCGCCCACCTCGATCTCGCGCGAGGCGAGGCCCGCGTCGCCGTAGCGCACCAGGAGCCGCTCATGCACGCCGGGCTCTCGCGATTTCGAACCGCAGCCGGGTTGCCAAGCGGGCATTCCCTCGCCGATGCCATCGTCTCCGAGGAACGAGCGCCACTCGTCGCGCTGCCAGCCGACGACGCGCCCCGTCTCGATGCCGGCCTCGACGCGAACGAGCGTGGGCACCGTCTCGATGTCGTGGCGGAAGGTTTCCTCGAGGGCCGTGTCGTCGAGCGGCGCGAGATCCTCGAAGTGCCCGGGCTCGTCCTGCACCACGGCGCGGATGGGCATGCCGGCGGCGCGCAGGCGGGCGAGGAGCGGATGCACGAGGGCGCAGGTTTCACACTCGCGCTTCACGAAGGCGAGGATGCCGTCAGCGCGGGACATGGGTCGATGCGGCAAGGGGTGGGAAGACGCCCATACTAGACCGGCGCGAGTTCCGGCAGGATCACCATGCCGAGAGGTCCGCGAAGCACGGCCGACAGGCCGGTTCCCTTGTCCCGGGCGAATCGCAACCAATCGCCCTTGCGCATCCCGAGGGCGTCCAGTTCGGCCTCGATCGCCTCGGCGCGCGGGCTTCGGATCGCAAGCCATTCGAGGCGGCAGCCGGCATCGGGCAGCGCCGCGACCGGATGGCGATCGCCCAGCCATTGGATGAAGGTGGGAAACGCTCCTCCTTCCGGGAGCGAGCCGTCGGCGGGGACGCCGATGCGCCAGCGATAGTCGCCGCGCTCGAGGTCGAGCACCTCGCCGACGCAATCACCGAGCGCGGCACGAATCGCGCCGAGATCGTCGGTGCGCACGACCCAGTGCGCGAGCCCCGGCGCTCTTGCGAGCCGCCCGCGCATCGCCGGCTCGTCCAGCGAGAACCAGCGCGGACGGGATGGCGGGGGGGCATCGGAATCGATCGCGATGATCTCGAGGTACGCATCCGGCCCCAGCGAAAGGAGCCGGTTGTGCGTACCCATCGCCGCGTGCTTGCCGCCCGCGACCGGGGCGACACCCAGCCGCGCCTCCAGCCACGCGGCGCCCTCCTCGAGGGTCCGGCTGGCGACGACGAGATGGTCGAGCGCGAGGCTCAAGACATCGTGATGCCCTCGTCGGCCATGACCTTCTTCACGGCCGGGCGGGCGAGGACGCGCTGGATGAGCGCGGTGTAGTTCGCGAGCTTCGCGACGGGCATGCCGTTGCGGTTGCCCCACCGATACATGACGAGGAGATACGGGTCGACGACGGAGTACTGCTTGCCGAGCGCCCACTTCTTCCCCGCGAGCAACCGGTCGATCTCGGCGAGGCAGTCCCAGTACTGCTCGCCGCCCTTGGCCTTCACCGCATCGACGGGCGCGCCCTCGGGCAGGACCCGCTCGGGCCGGAAGAAGCGCGAATAGGTGGGGTGCACGGTGCCGGCGAGGTACGCCATCCACGAAACCGCCTGCGCCTGTTCCCACGTCGTCTTCGGCCACAGCCCCGCCTTCGGGTGGCCGCCCGCGATGAACGTGAGGATGGCGAGGTTCTCGACCAGCGGCTTGCCGTCGACCATGAGGGTCGGCACCTTGCCGCGGGGGTTGATCGCCAGGTACTCGGGCTTCTTCTGTTCCCCGGCCGCGGTGCTTACGCGGACGGCGTCGTAGGGCAGGCCCGATTCCTCGAGCGCGATGTGCGACGCGAGCGAGCACGCGCCGGGCGAGTAGTAGAGTGTGAGCTTCACGGGGTTCTCCGATCGATCGTATGCGTTCTCATTCTCGCACGGCCTTCCTCCTCGCCGCCGGCCTCGCGCTCGCGGGCGCGGCCTTTGCCCACGAGGGCACCCATCCTTCCGCCGGCGCGGCCGCAAAGATGCGCGCCGCGGCCACGCGCCTCGTCGCCGCGCTGCCCGAAGCCCAGCGCCTGAAGGCCGTGCGCCCCTTCGAGGACGCGGACCGCACGGACTGGCACTACACGCCCCGCAGCCGCGGCGGCGTCTCGTTCAAGGACCTGGACGCCCGGGGCCGCGAGGCCGTCCACGCGTTGCTGCGCGAGGCGCTCTCGACGGGCGGGTACCGCCGGGTGACCAACATCATCGAGCTCGAGCTCGTGCTGCGCGAGGTGGAATCGTTCGGCCTGTTCCGCGACCCGGAGAAGTACCACCTCACGCTTTACGGCGCGCCGGACGCCACCGCGCGCTGGGGATGGCGTTTCGAGGGCCATCACCTCTCGCTGCACTTCACGCTGGCCGGCGAGCGCCTCGTCGCCGACACGCCCAGCTTCTTCGGCGCCAACCCGGCGAAGGTCGCCGCGGGGCCGCGCAAGGGCCTTCGCGCGCTGGGGGCCGAGGAGGACGAGGGCCGCGCGCTCCTCGCGATGCTCACGGCGGCGCAGCGGAGCGAGGCGGTCTTCGACACCCGGACCTACGGCGACATCGTCACCACGAACGCGGACAAGGTCGATCCCCTGAAGCCCGTGGGCATCCCGGCGTCGAAGCTGGACGAACGGCAGCGCGCGCAGCTTTGGAAGATCGTCGAGACCTATGCGTCGGCGTTCGAGCCGGGGCTCGCGCAGGCGCGCCTCGCCAGGGCGCGCGACGGGGGCATCGAGGCGATCCGGTTCGGCTGGGCGGGCTCGACAGGCAAGGGCCCGCACTACTACCGCATCCAGGGGCCGCGCTTCCTCATCGAGTACGACGCCTCGCAAGGCGACGGCAACCACATCCACACGGTGTGGCGCGACTTCACCGGCGACTTCGGGCGCGACCTGCTGCGCGAGCACTACTCGGCCGGGCCCGTCCCTCACGCGTCGCGGTAGGGCGCGAGCTCCTCGCGCGACATGCCGGCGAGCTTCTTGGCGGCGAGCTGGTAGCCCACGTTCACCGCGTGGTCGAAGGATTGCCAGTCGAGCAGGCCCACGCTCGGGAGGTTGGGCCGGAACTCCAGGTCGACGAGCGAAGAGGCGACCGGCTCGCGCGAGGCGCTGGCGAGCGTCGTGGCGTTCATGAGGATCGCCATGAGCGTCGGGATGCGGAACTGGCGCCGGCGGCCGGTGAGGCGGTCCCAGGCGAGCGCCCAGCCCCCCGGCAACTCTTCGAGCCCCGCGCCCGGGCTCGCATCGCGCGAGAGCGTGACACCGATGATCTTCGCCGTGCCCGAGCGCCACATGACGTCCGTGGGGTAGTGGTTGAACGCCCCGCCGTCGACCATGAGGTCGCCGTCGATGGGCACGGGCGGCAGGAGGCCCGGAATCGCCGCGCTCGCGCGGATGCTCTTCGCGAGGGGGCCGCGGCGCAGCACCACCTCGCACGCCTTCGAGTAGTTGGACGCGATGCAGTAGAACGTCTTCCACGTGTCCTCGATGCGGGCTCCCTCGTGAGCGAGGTGCTCGATCGCGTCGTCGATGATGCCCTTGAGCTGCCGGCCCTTGATGAGCGAGGTGACCGGCATGAGGCTGATGTCGCCCGTGGGGTTGGCCGTGAAGGCCTCGCGCGCGTAGGCGATGATCTCGTCGGCGGGACGGTCCAGCGCGATGAGCGCCCCCATCGCCGCGCCCAGCCCGCTGCCGCCCACGTAGTCCACGGGGATGCCGTGCTCCTGCAACGCCTTGTAGACGCCCAGCTGGGAGAGGCAGCGCGCTCCGCCGCCGCACAGCACCAGGCCGATGGCCTGTGCGCCCTGCGTGCGCGCGAGGCGGGCCATGTCCTCGCCGCGGGCGGGACGGATGTGCACGTGCGCCACGATGCTGCCCGCAGGGCGCTGGTCCAGCCACGCCGCGGTGCCGGACGGAACGGCTGCATCCTCGGCGTGCAGGAGGACCAGCACCTGCTCGGCCATCGTCACGCGCCGCTCGGCGCCCAGGAACCACGATTCGGCGGACGAAACAGCCGGCGAGGCCTTGGCGTCGGCGAGCAGCAGCACGCGGTCGGCCATGCGCAGGCACCGCAGGCTCCATTCCGACTTGAGGTCCTCGTCCGGAACGTAGACCACCGACACGTGCTTCGCCTCGAGTTCGTCGAGTGCGCGGGTGAGCTGGCGGTACAGATCGCCCTGGCTCTTGGTCGCACCGGCGAGCCCGGGCACCCCCAAGCGCGCCTCCAGCGATGCCGAAGTGACGAGGACCGCGTCGCCGATCGCGGGGTAGTGCTCCACGAGCCGCTTGCCGAGCTCGCGCGCATCGACGCCCGGCGTGATGGGCATCAGGCACAGGTTGCCCGGCCGGCGGCGCGCGCCACCCCCGGCTTCCGCGCGGTTCATTCGAGCGATGACGACGCGGGCCATGCCAAGCGCGATCTGCGGGTACCGGCCGAGCAGCGTCTCGAGGCGGGGGCGTGTCATGCGGGCGAGGACCGAGTCGCGCACGGCGATCACGGTGGCCGTGCGCGCGCCGCCGGTGATGAACGACACCTCGCCGATGGTCTCGCCCCGGCGCATCTCGCCCAGGAAACGCCGCTCCGCCCCGCCGCTGGGGCCGGGGCGATCGCGCCGGCGCCGGGGGCCGGTACCCCCGTAGGCGCGAAGGCGGCCGCTGATCACCACGTAGACGTCCCGGTCGGTGCTGCCCTGCTGCAGGAGGGTCTCGCCGCCCGCGACCTCCACCCATTCGATGACCGGCATGAGCGCCGCGAGCAGTTCGTCGTTCGTCTCGCCGAAAAGCTCGCGCAGGCCCTCGTCGAGCATCCTCGACTGGAACTCGGACAGCTGGGTGACGGGGTGCTCCATCAGGTCTCCGGAGGGGTCGCGCGGGTGCCGCGGTTCATCGGGAGGAGCCGCGCGGCACGCGGTCCCGGTTGTCCGGCTTCTGCTTTTCGGCTTCCGCGGCGAACGGCATCCAGGCGAGCGGGTCGCTGTCGAAGTCGAGCCAGTCGGGCCGGAACTTGCGCGTGAAGGGATAGACGAGGCCCTGCGCGTTGATCGTCCAGTGGGCGGCGACGGCGCCCACCACCGGCTGCGACGTCCACATGGCGCGATGCACCTTCGCGTACGCCTCGGTGGCCGTGACCCGGTTGTCCGAGAAGAAGATGAAGAGCGAGAGCGCGAGGATGCCCAGCGCGATGAGGCGCCGGCTGTGGCCGACGACGCGCTGGGCGAGCGCCGAATCCGCGGCACCCACGGCCTGGAAGGCGCGGCGCTGCACGTACTCGGTGAGGACGAAGGCCATCTTGAACAGGTGCACCACGGCGCCCACCATCGAGAAGAGGAGCGCCCAGATCGGCACCCAGTAGGTGCGCGCGGCCGACTCGCCGTCCTTGCCCGTCTCGAAGTGCTCGGGGGACTCGAGGTTGCCGATCGTGGTCTTCACGTTCTCCTTCTCGGTCCACTTGTGCAGCTCGCGCGTGTACCCGTCACGCGGCATGCCGTGGCGCAAGTCGCACTCGTTGCAGGCGGCGGCCATGCGCAGGTAGCGCAGCGCCGCAGGGTGCGCGACGAACTCGGCGAACGCGAGCCCCGGTGGCGCGGAACCGCCCTCGAGCAGCCCCCGGACCTCGCGGGCGAAGGCGGCCTCGGCGGCCTCGCGTCCCTGCGTGGCGCGCGTCGCCTCGTAGGCCCTCGAGGCCTCGGCGTAAGGCCCCGCGTGGATCTCCTCGAGCTCCTCTTCGCTGGCCTGGTAGGCGGCGTAGGCGGCATCGCCGTTGTCGCGATCCCAGTCGTGGTACATGAGCTCGCCCACCACGCGCTCCTGGTCGGGCTGGAAGAAGGCCGGATCGAGGTTGGCCGCGACGATGGGAAAGAGCGCGAGCGCGGCCTTGCCCTCGGCGCTGTCGACGGCGGAGGGCGGCACCGGCAGGTTGGCGTGCTCGTAGTGCCCGAGCTGGAGGCCGCGCCGAATCACGGTGAGCTTCGCCGCGCGCTGCCGCTCGAGCCCGAGCTCCTGCACGATCCGCTCCTCGACGCCCGTCTTGCGCGTGATCGCCGAGATGAGCGGGTTCAGGCAGGCGAGCACCACCGCACCCGCGGCGCAGAGCCCGGCAAGGCCGGCCAGCGTCGCGAGCACGCCGCGCCGCCGGTTGGCCATGGAGCGGCGCAGCCAGCCCCTCACGAGGAACCAGCCCGCCCCGATGACGACGGCGAGGGCCGTGAGCGCGATCGCGATCTCCGACGAGGCGCGCGTCACGTGGAACTCGATGACGGCATCCTGCACCTGCCACATCATGAAGACCGAGAGCGCCCCGATCACCACCGAGACGCCGATGCGAACGGGCCAGGAGCGGTTCCATTTCTCGCACTGCGCGAGCCAGCCCTTGAGGAACACGAGGGCGAGCGCGAGGCCGGAGATGAGGCGGCCCCAGTGCTCCACCGCGGCCGTCGCGTCGATGGGCAGGGAGCTGCCCATCTTGTCGAGCAGGCTCACGCCGAAGGACAACTCCAGCCACAGGTAAAGCGGCGTGAGCACGATCATCAGCCGCAGGTGGTCGTAGCGGAAACCGTCGACGCGGTTGCCCGGCAGCGCATTGTTCTGCGCAAGGAGGGAGGCGGGGTTCGCGGGGGTCGCGTTCGCGGCGCGCGAGGGATTGCGCAGGCGCCGGCGCAGCAGCACGACCCTCGCCGGCAGGCGGCGGATCCAGGTGAAGAGCGTGGCGGCCGAGAACGCCCAGGCGATGAGCAGCCCGAGGGCGAGCCTCGCGTTCCAGGCGATCGCGGCCGCCTTCAACGGTCCCGGCCTACAGTCGCGTGATGAGCGAGGAGGTATCCCAGCGGCTGCCGCCCGCCTTCTGGACGTCGCCGTAGAACTGGTCGACGAGCGCGGTGACGGGCAGGCTCGCACCGTTCCGCTTGGCCTCGTCGAGGCAGATGCCCAGGTCCTTTCGCATCCAGTCCACGGCGAAACCGAACTCGAACTTGCGCTCGGTCATCGTCTTGCCGCGGTTCTCCATCTGCCAGCTCTGCGCCGCGCCCTTGGAAATCACTTCCAGGACGAGCAGCGGGTCGAGCTTCGCCTTCTGCGCGAAGGCGATGCCCTCGGAGAGCGCCTGCACCAGGCCCGCGATGCAGATCTGGTTCACCATCTTGGTGAGCTGCCCCGCGCCCGGCGCGCCCATGAGCGTGACGGCCTTGGCGTAGGAGTCCATGACCGGCTTCGCGAGGTCGAAGGGCGCCTGCTCGCCGCCGCACATGACGGTGAGCTTGCCGTTCTCCGCACCGGCCTGGCCGCCCGAGACGGGCGCGTCGATGAAATGCACGCCCTTCGACTTCGCGAGCGCGTGGAGCTTGCGCGCCGCATCGGCCGAGGCGGTGGTGTGGTCGACAAGGATGCTGCCGGCCTTCATGCCCTCGAGCGCCGCGGTGCCGACCGCGATGAGGTCGTTGTCGTTGCCCACGCACATGCAGACGAAGTCCATGCCGCGCGCGGCTTCGGCCGGCGTGGCGGCGGACTGCCCGCCGTGCTTCCCCACCCACTCGGCGGCCTTGGCGGCCGAGCGGTTGTAAACGGTGACGTCGTAGCCCTTCGTCTTGAGGTGGCCGGCCATGGGGAATCCCATGACGCCGAGGCCGAGGAAAGCGATTTTCGCGCTCATGCTTTGTCTCCCTGGAGAACTTGCGGATTGACGAGATGGGGGGGCGTGCGGCCATCGAGCACGGCCGTGAGGTTGAGGACGGCGGTCTCGCACATGCGCAGGCGCGTCGCGCGCGAGGCGCTGCCGATGTGCGGGGTGAGGACCACGTTCGGGAGATCGAGATAGCCCGGGTCCAGGGCCGGTTCGCCCTCGAAGACGTCGATGCCGGCGGCCGCGATGCGCCTTGCGCGCAGCGCCTCGATCAGGGCGGCGTCGTCGATCACGCCACCTCGCGCCGTGTTCACGAAGACGGCGGTGGGCTTCATCTTCGCGAAGTCCTCGCCCTTGATGAAGTGGTGCGCGGCCGGCGAGTACGGGACCATCACCACGATGAAGTCGCTCTCGGCGAGAAGCGTGTCCCGCTCGACCCACGTGGCGTTCAGGCGCTGCTCGTCCGCCACCGGCAGGCGGCCGCGGTTGTGGTAGAGGACCCGCATGTCGAAGCCCAGGGCGCGCTTCGCGATGGCCTGGCCGATGCGGCCCATGCCGAGGACGCCGAGCGTGGCGTGGTGCAGGTCCGCGCCCAGGAAGGCCGACATGGAAAAGGCGATCTTCCAGTCGCCGCGGCGCACGAAGGCGTCTCCCTCGGCGATGCGCCGGGCCGCCGCCATGAGGAGGGCCCAGGTGAGATCGGCGGTGGTGTCGTCCAGCACGCCGGGCGTGTTGGTCACCCGGATGCCTCT
>Ga0209254_10000681_pt1 | contig 28802 bp, 26 predicted proteins | sample FrelakmetDIP11DI_FD_187148 | JGI IMG/M metagenome (GOLD analysis project Ga0209254, IMG submission 187148) | Freshwater lake sediment microbial communities from the University of Notre Dame, USA, for methane emissions studies - DIP11 DI (SPAdes)... | ecosystem: Environmental > Aquatic >... | reverse complement strand
CATACAAAGCCGGCATAGGTGTACACCAGAGGCTGCACAAACTTTCGCCCGCGCGTCTGCACTTAGACAACTGCTGGACATGCGCAATGAGCCCCCACCTGTTGTCTAGCTAGTTGCGCTGTCACACCGTCGAACGCGCGCCATGCCACCCCAGCAAAGACGGTGAATCGTCGTCATGTTCAGCGCTATAATTTCGCTTCGCTGCCGCAAAGCTGCTGGTGGCATAGCAGTACTGGCAGCCAAACAGGCATGAGTCATACATGCCGATATCCTTACTGGTCACGCAGTCGCAGACCTCACGTTGCCCGGGGTCCTTGAGGTGGCTGACGTCGATGCCAAACAGGCGCTCGATGAGCTCATCGTCGATGCACTTGCCGGGTTGGATGCCGAACGGCGAAAAATCCAGCTCGGAAGCGCAGGAGGTGATCTGCAGGCCGCGGCGCTGCGCAATCTCCACCAGGCTGCGCAGGAAATCGCCCAGTCGAGGATCGCCGATGTCATATGTAGGGTATAGACTCACACCCTGCTGCTCGAGCGCCTGCATGCGCCCCTGGATTTTCTTGTAGGGCGTCAGCAGGCTGACCACTACTCGCCGGGTATAGCCCTGCAGCTCCGCGGTGATGCGCTCAAAAGCTTCCAGGTGGAATGTTGCCGGTGTGGCAGATGTTAAGACGATCGGGTCGTAGCGCCAGATCACTCGCTCAGGACCAATGCGGCCGGCCAGCTCCTGGAAAGCGGCGATTTTGACTCTTAACGGCGGGTTCTCCTGGTCAAGGCTGAGAGGGTAATCCAGCAGGGTATACTGGAAGTAATAGCGGTAGCCCCGGTCGTCCATCTCCTCCAGGTACGGGAACAGGGGCAGCGGGTGGCGCGTCCAGAAGATAATTACCTCCACCTCCTCCGGCATCAGGGAGATGCGCTGCACCTGGTGGGCGTTGAAGGGATTGGGGACCTTGCAGTAGCCTTCGCGCAGCCGGTTCATCAACCAGGGCGCGTAAAAGGCTGGAATATCGGTGCGGCGGCTGGCGCTGATCAGCATGCCATCCCATTATAGCTCATATGATCTAAGAACGCAAAGGTTCGTGCACTTCCTTGCAGCTTAACTTTTTTTCCTGTATAATAATTCAAAATCTTTGTCTCAAAAAAACCAATAATAAAGATTCAACAGGTTCCCCCAGGCTCCTCCAGCCAGCGCTGAAAAAGACATTGAACCACTTCCAGGAATCGCACAAAAGTCAATCTGTCGGCGGTTTATCTGTTCGTTTACCCCTCATCCTTACGGAGATAAAAAATGCAAAGTGAATATGAGCTCATAATCCGGCAGGCTCAGCTGCGAGGTGCACCAGCAAAGCTGGTTGACATCGGCATCAGGGCAGGTAAGATCGCGGCTGTTCAGGAAAAGATCGAGGCACAGGCACCGGTCGACCTCCAGGCAGCCGGCAACCTGGTGACCGAGTCCTTCGTTAATCCGCATATGCATCTCTGCAAAGTCTATACCCTGCAGATGATGGATGAAGAAGCCTTAAGTACTTACCAGAGTGGAGACATGGGCAAATCCATGACCGCCATCGAGCTGGCTGCCCGGGTGAAGGAAAAATATGATGAGCGCTGGATTATTAAAAACGTACGCCGGGCGGTCGGGGAGGCAGCACGCTACGGCTGCACTCACCTGCGCGCCTTCGCCGATGTGGACAGCAAAGCCCGCCTGGAAGGCGTGAAAGCCGTAATCCGCGCTCGCGAAGAATTCCGGGGATTGGTGGATATCCAGGTGGTTGCCTTCGCCCAGGATGGCATCGTGCGCGAGCCGGAGGCGGCCGAGCTGATGCGCCAGGCCATGGAGCTGGGCGCCGATGTGGCAGGCGGTATCCCCTGGATCGAATATACCGAAGCAGATATTCGCGAACACGTAAAAGTTGTCTTCGACCTGGCAGAGCAATTCAATACTGACGTCTCCATGCTGGTAGATGACGCCGGAGACCCGGAATTGCGTTCCCTGGAATACATGGCGCTGGAAACCATCCAGCGCGGCCGACCTGGCCGTTCGCTGGCGCACCACGCCCGAGCCATGGCGCTCTACCCGACTCCCTATTTCCAGAAACTGGTAGCTCTGCTTAAGAAGGCTGGTATGGGCGTGGTCACCGACCCGCATACCGGGCCGCTGCACGCCAGGGTACGTGACTTGTTAAACGAAAAGGTATTAGTCTGCCTGGGACAGGATGACATCTCGGACGCCTATTATCCCTACGGGCGCAACAACATGCTCGAAGTGGCCTTCCTGGCTTCGCATTTGTTGTGGATGATGACCACCGCCGATATGGAAATCCTGTACGATATGATCACTACCCGCGCTGCGCAAGCCATGAACCTGAAGGATTACGGCCTGCAGGTCGGGAACGCCGCACACCTGGTGGTTCTGCAGGAGAGCAGTATCCTGGAAGCTCTGCGCAGCCACCAGGCGCCACGTTATGTGATCAGCCATGGGAAGCTGGTGGATCAGGGTGAAGTGGATAAGTTGGTGAATGCAGGCAATTAGTCAAAGGTAATTAGTCAATCAGGCAATCAGGTAGCCTGGTAAACAAGTAAACAAGAATACAAGTAAACAGGAAAAAAAGTAATCAGTATACAGTAAACAGTAAACAGTAAACAGATAAACAAGGACTCAAGTGAAAACGTAAACAGGTAATCAGTCGATTAATGAACCTGGTAATCACGCAGCCTGGTGTGAAGGTTGAAATGCAGGTAATAGAAAACTCGTAATTTTCAATAGAACGGTAAATGAAAATGGAAAATCTTAAGGTCGAAGTAAATTTATTGTTGAACGGCAGGGATGTTCGCCGGCAGGTGCCGGGGGATATGAGCCTGCTGCGCTTCCTGCGCGACGAGATGGGGCTGATGGGCGCCAAAGACGGCTGCTCGACCGGCCACTGCGGCGCCTGCATGGTGCTCATCGACGGCAAGGCCACGCGCGCCTGCCTGGTAAAAATGGCCAGGCTCGACCACAAGCGGATCGAGACCATCGAAGGCCTGGCTCAGGACGGGCGGCTGCACCCCCTGCAGCAGGCTTTCGTCGAAAAAGGCGCCGTGCAGTGCGGATTCTGCACGCCGGGCGTGATCATGACCGCACGCGCGCTGCTGGACCACAACCCGCATCCCAGCCGGGCGGAGATCAAGAAAGCACTGACTCAGAACCGCAACCTGTGCCGCTGCACGGGTTACACCAAGATCTTCGAAGCCATCGAGTTGGCTGCTGAGAGGATCAACAGCAGCCTGCCTCAACCGTCCTTCTCATCTAGCGTCGATCCACATTTCGGCAACCCGCTGGTCGAAGCGGTTGCCGTAGATATGGTGACCGGCAGTACCCGGTTCGGCGATGACTTACAGCGGGAGGACATGCTGTACGGCAAAATCCTGTGGTCAGCCCACCCGCACGCCCGCATCCTTTCCGTAGATACCGGCGAGGCTGAAAGTGTAGCGGGAGTCGCTGCGGTGATCACCGCCAGGGATATCCCCGGTAAAAACCAGGCCGGGTATGTGGTGCGCGACCAGCCGGCTATCGCCGCCGACAAGGTGCGCTACATCGGAGATGGACTGGCAGCTGTATTTGCTGAAAGCTTCGAGATTGCCGCACAGGCGGTGCAAAAAATCCGGGTGGAGTATGAGGTTCTCCCGGGTGTATTCTCGCCAGAAGAGGCCGCCCGAATTGATGCGCCCAGGGTGCACGAAAAGGGCAATCTGCTGCACCAGTCCGAGATCGTGCGCGGCGATGTGGAAGCAGCTTTCGCACGTTGTGCGGTGGTCGAAGAAGGCACCTACACCACCCCTTTTATCGAGCACGCCTTCCTGGAGCCGGAAGCCGGAGTGGGCTATGTCGACGAACAGGGCAATGTGGTGATTGAGATCGGAACTCAGACCGCCTTCGACGACCGCACGCAGCTATCCGAGATCCTGGGAATGCCCGAAGAACGTATCCGGGTGATCCAGATACCCACTGGTGGTGCCTTTGGCGCCAAGGAAGACTTGATCTTGCAGCAATACCTGGCTTTAGGTGCGCTGAAGACGCGCCGTCCCGTAAAGATGGTCCTAACGCGTGAAGAATCTCTGCGCGTGCATGTCAAGCGCCACCCGGCTTGGATGCGCTTCAAGACCGGCGCCGATCAGTCAGGCCATGTGCTGGCCCTGGAAGCGGACATCACCTTGGACACCGGGGCTTACGCTTCGTTGGGCATCGACGTGCTGGAAAACACGGTGGTGTTTGCCGCCGGCCCTTACTATGTGCCCAATTTGAAAATCCATGGGGAAGCCTGGTATACCAACAACGTGCTGGCTGGCGCCATGCGCGGCTTCGGGGTGAACCAGGTGGCTTTTGCGCTCGAGCAGCAGATGGACGCCATGGCGCGCCGCCTGGGCCTCGATCCCTTCGAGTTTCGCCTGTTAAACGCCCTGGACGTCGGCCTGCCGACCGCTGCCGACCATGTGCTAGAAGCCGGGGTGGTTTCGATTAAACAAACCATCGAAGCCGCCCACTGGGCTTTCCATAACATCGAGATACCGGCCTCCAATGGCAAAAAGATCGGCGTAGGAGTGGCCTGTGCAGTCAAGAACATCGGCTTTGGGCATGCCATCCCAGAGGATGCCGGGGCGGTAGTGGAGCTGGATGCCTGTGGCAAAGTCCGGGTTGTTGCCAGCCAGCATGAGTACGGGCAGGGGGCTCGCATGGGTATTATCAAGCTGGTCTCGAACGCCTTGGGGGTTCCAATCGATAGTATCCAGGTTACACTGCCCGATACCGCCTTCACCCCTCGAACGGGGTCGACCACCGCCTCGCGCCAGACTTTCCTGACTGGCAACGCTGTGGTGATGGCCTGCCAGGCGCTCAAAGATGATCTGTTTGGGCACGCCGCCGAAAGTATGGGCGTGGAACCCGCCCGGCTGCAGCTGCAGGGGGATCGGATCGTGGATACGAATTCTGACCATTCGCTTCCGCTCAGCGACCTGGGAGAGCGATTCGTGGTTGAGCGCCGGTATACGCCACCCCAGACGGACGGGATGCTCCCCGTTGGCGAGGCCAGCCATTATGGGCAGCCCGGTTTCAAATCGCGCCTCACCCATTTCTGTTATGCCTACAACACTCAGGTGGCGGTGGTCGAAGCCGATCCCGTGACAGGCGAAGTGGAGGTGCTGACGATCATCTCAGCCAACGATGTGGGCAAGATTCTGAACCGCCAGGCCATCGAAGGCCAGATCCAGGGTGGTGTTGTGATGGGCCTGGGTTATGCCCTTTCCGAGCAGTTCCTGGTTGAAAAGGGTATCAACCTGACCGACTCGTTGTATCAATGTCGCATTCCAAATGCAGACCAGGTTCCCGAAATCATCTGTGAAATTGTGGAAGTGCCTCATCCATATGGCCCGCAGGGAGCCAAGGGTTTCGCCGAGGCGCCCTCCCTGGCCACTGCGCCGGCCATTGTGAACGCCATCTACGACGCGCTGGGTGTGCGCATCACATCCCTGCCGGCGGATAAAAAGAAAGTGCTGCAGGCGCTTCAAAAACAGAAAGAAGGAGATACGGTCTTGCAGGCATAAATGAACCCAGGCCAAGCGGGCGTCGATTTACAGAACATCGGGCAGTCGCAGCTGCGAGTGGATGGTTACGAGAAAGTGACCGGCCAGGCCCAGTTCGTGGCTGACCTGGACTTTAGCCGGGTGCTGCACACCCGCCTTGTGCGCTCCGGACACGCACATGCCAGGATCCTGAAAGTTGACTGCAGACGCGCCAGGGAAGTCCCCGGAGTCAGGGCGGTCATTACCGGGGAGGATTGCCGGCGGCGCATTGGCCACGCCATCGCCGACCAGTTCCCGATAGCCCGAGAAAAAGTGCGCTATTGGGGCGAGCCGGTGGCAGTGGTGGTCGCTGTCAGTGAAGCTTCAGCCGAGCAGGCTACCCGGCTGGTAGAAGTCGAATACGAATCGCTCCCCTCCAGCCTGCACCCGCTCCAGGCAGCTCAACCCGGCGCCCCCCTTGTGCACGAGCAGCTGGGCGAATATAAGCACGACCCCCTGCTGCACCCCGTCCCCGGCAGCAATATCTGCCACCATTTCCAGCTGCAGCGCGGGGATGCAGCGGCGGCTTTTGCCCGCGCCCATTTAATCGTCGAAGACGAATACTGGGTGCCGTGGATCGCCCACGTCCAGCTGGAGCCGCACGGCGCCGTCGCCCAGTGGGATGGGGAGTCGTTTACAATCTGGTCGAGCTCGCAGTCCCCCTTTTTTATCCGCGAGACCGTCTCGAAGTTGTTTGACATCTCCCCGGCACGCGTGCGGGTCATGATCCCGTACGTGGGAGGCGGCTTCGGCGGGAAATCCGATGTGACTATCGAGCCGCTGCTGGCAATTGTCGCTCACGCCTTACCCGGACTGCCGGTCAGGCTGGTCTTGACCCGCGAGGAGATGTATTTCGGCACGGTCGTCGGGCGCGGGGCCTGGGGCAGGATCAAGACTGCGGTCGACAGTCAGGGCCTGCTGCTGGCAGAGCAGGCGGAGCTGTACTTCGGCAGCGGCGGCTACGCCGATTATTCGGTGTGGATCAGCCAGGGTGGCGGGCACAATGCCACCGGCCCTTATGCGGTCCCGCACCTTAACCTGAATTCCTACAGCGTCTACACCAATACCCCGCCCACCGGCGCCTACCGCGGCTACGGGCATCCCGAAGTGCACTGGATGGTGGAGCGGCAGATGGATCAGATCGCCCGCCGCCTGGGGATGGACCCCGGTGAGCTGCGCCTGAAGAACCTGCTGCTGCCCGGTAAGACCAACGCGCTGGGGCAGGTGATGCGCGAGACGAATGGGCGTGCAGACCTGTGCCTGGCGGCGGTGCAGCAGGCACTGGAAGAAAGACCTCCCACCGCCCGCGGTGGATGGAGGCGCGGCAAGGGCCTGGCCTGCTTCATGAAATCCCCGGTCATGCGCACCAACGCCCAGAGCGGGGCCATCGTGCGCTTCAACGAGGATGGCTCCGCTACCGTTTTCACCGGCTCGGTGGAGATCGGGCAGGGCGTGAACACCGTGATGAGCCAGATCGCCGCCGAGACCCTGGCGATGCCCTCCGAGATGGTGCACTATTCCGCCAACGTCGACACCGATTATTCGCCGCACGAGTGGCAGACTGTCGCCAGCCACACCACCTGGGCGGTGGGCAACGCGGTGCGCCTGGCGGCTGAGGATGCCCTGGCTCAGATCAAAATGGCAGCCGCACAGGTGCTGGGAGTGCCGCAGGAAAACCTCGAGGCGAAGGGAGGCCGCGTTTACCCGCACGGCCTGGAAAGCCAGGCGCTCTCCTATGCTCAGATTGGCACTGGATACCGCCTGCCCAGCGGAGCGGCTGTCAATCCACCGGTGGTGGGGCGTGGCTCGTTCGTGCCGAAAGGCTTGACCTTTCCCGACCCTTCCACCGGGCAGGGGAATATGGCTGCCAGCTGGACTTTTGGCTGCCAGGGAGCCGAGGTCGAGGTAGACCCACAAACCGGCCAGGTGCACGTGCTGCGCCTGGTCAGCGCCCAGGACGCCGGCCGCATCGTTAATCCGGACGCCGCGCGCGGTCAGGTCGAAGGGGCAATGGTCATGGCTCTGGGCGCCACATTGATGGAAAAATTGGAGTTCGACGAGCACGGGCGCATTCTGAATCCCAGCTTCGTCGATTACCGCATCATTACCTCGACGGATACACCTGAAATGGAAGTGATCTTCGTCGAAACCGACGATGCTTCGGGACCCTACGGGGCGCGCGGGTTGGGAGAGCACGGCATTGTGGCCGTTCCGGCGGCGATTGCCAATGCCCTGGCGGATGCATTGGGAGTAGAATTTCACCAGATTCCAATCACCGCGCAGTTGGTCTTCGAAGCCCTGGAGGCGAGGGGCAAAGGAGGTGGTACTGGGGATTAATAATGGTAGTAAGTATCCTGTCAAAAACCTATTCGTTCATCAGACAAATCCACACACAGAGGAGTTGGAGAGTATGAACAAGCGAAACGTGTTGACCCTGTTTGTCTTGCTGGGCTTCTTTACCAGCATCCTGACTGGTTGTGCTCCGGCTGCCATACCCACACCGGAGACTATCATTCAGACCGTGGAAGTGATTGTGGCTGGCACTCCGGTCATTGAGGAAAAGATCATCACTGCCACACCCCTTCCGGCAACAGAAGTGGTTGCTCCAGAAAAGCTAATTGTGTTTGGTGCGTATGCCGCTCCCGTTGCAGAACCCTGGGATGGCGTGATACATACAGCCCTGAACAAGGCTAACGATGCTGGAACGATCGAATATACATTCACCGAGAACCTGGGTTACTCCGGCGACCTGGAGCGCGTCCTGCGTGAGGTCGCCGATCAAAAGAAGCCGGATATCATCTTCGGCGACGCCTTCGGCAACGAGGAAGCCGTGCGCCGGGTAGCGGCTGATTATCCAGAGATCGCCTTCGCGTTCGGCTCCGGTCTGGGGCCATCCAACCCGAATCTGTCAGTTTTCGATAACTGGATTCACGAGCCAGCTTATTTGTGCGGCATGCTGGCGGGTGGATTGACCGAGACCAACACCCTCGGCATCGTGGGCGGTTACCCTGTACCGGAAGTCAACCGCCTGATGAACGCCTTTATTGCCGGAGCCAGGGAAGTGAACCCCGACGTCAAAGTCCTGGTTACCTTCATCAACAGCTGGTTCGATCCAGCTGCTGCCAAGGAAGCCGCCCTGGCCCAGATCGACAGCGGGGCGGATGTGCTGTATGCCGAGCGCTTTGGTGTAATCGAGGCCGCTGCCGAGAATGGGTTATGGGCATTTGGCAATATGAGCGACCAGAATTCCCTGGCGCCCGATTATGTGGTCAGCAGCCCGGTCTGGAACATGGATCCCACCGTGGAATTCGTTATCAGCCAGGTGAAGGCCGGCTCTTACACCGCACTCGACTTGAAAGATTTGAGTATGGTTGCCAAAGGCGGTGCATCGCTGGCGCCCTTCCATGGAACGGAAAGCAAGCTCCCGCCGGAATTGGTGGCGTTAGTCAAGGAGAGAGAGCAGCAGATCATCGATGGCCTGTTCCGCGTTGATATCGACGAAGCTCAACCACTTCCTGTCAATTAAGCCGTCATAAAGTCACAGGGGCTGCCTGGATCCAGGCAGCCCCTCTTTGCAGGTAATCTATGAATGCTGTAGAAATGAGGGGTATCACCAAGCACTTTGGCTCGCTGGTCGCCAATCGCCAGGTTGATTTTAGCCTTCAGCAGGGGGAGATTCATGCTTTGCTGGGCGAGAACGGGGCCGGGAAAACCACCCTGATGCGCATCCTGTATGGCCTGTATTCGGCCGATGAGGGCCAGATTTCTGTTGATGGCAACGTGGTGGTAATTAGAACCCCAAAACACGCCATCCGCGCAGGCATCGGCATGGTGACACAGCATTTCACGCTGGTACCCACACTCACCGTGGTGGAAAACGTGGTGCTGGGGCACACCAGTCATTTCCGCCTGGATCTGCCGGTATTAAAGCAGGGAGTTTTGCAGGCGGCAGAACGCTTTGGCATCCAGGTCAATCCGGATGCGCTGGTCGGAGGGCTTTCGGTTGGCGAAAGACAGCGGGTGGAGATTTTAAAATCCCTTTACCGCAATGCCCGAGTGTTGATCCTGGATGAACCCACCGCGGTGCTGGTGCCACAGGAAGTCGAGACGCTTTTCGAGGCCCTGGAGCGGCTGAGGAAAGATGGCATGTCGATCGTTTTCATCAGCCATAAGTTGTATGAGGTAATGGCGATCTGCGACCGAATTACGGTATTAAGAGATGGGAGCGTCATCGGCACGGTGGCGAAAGTGGATACCAATCAATCCGAGCTGGCGCAAATGATGGTCGGCAGGGAGACGCTCGGAGTGACCCGGGAGGGTCAGGCTGCCAGGGAGCTGGCACTAAAAATCGAAAACCTGAGCGCGATGAACGACCAGGGACAGCTGGTGTTAAAAAACATCAATTTGAACGTGTGCCATGGTGAAATCTTAAGCATTGCAGGTGTCTCCGGCAACGGACAGGCCGAATTATCCCAGGTGCTCTCCGGCATGCGCAAACCTTCCTCCGGTAAAATTTGGATCGGGCAGCACGACCTGACCGGCGCCACCCCCTCCGAATTCACTGCCGCCAGTGTGGGCCGCATCCCCGAAGACAGGCACAGCGGAGTAGTGGCGGAGCTGAATGTCGCCGAAACCCTGGCGCTGGAAAATTTAGACAAATTTCTCCGGCGCGGATTTCTGGACAGGAAAAGCATCCAACAAAATGCAGTTCAAAGGATCGCCGAGTATCAAATCAAGGCCTCTCCTTCTGATCGCATGCGGACTCTCTCGGGCGGCAATGTTCAAAAAGTGCTGCTGGCGCGCGCCCTGGCTTTTAATCCCCAGGTGGTAATCGCCTCGCAGCCCACCCGCGGCCTGGATGTTGGCGCTACCGAGTATGTGCGGGCAAAATTGCTGGAACAGCGCAACCAGGGGACAGCAGTGCTGATGATCTCCGAAGACCTGGATGAGGTGATGACGCTTTCAGACCGCATTGCGGTCATCTATGAAGGCAAGATCATGGGGGTGGTCAATGCCGGAGAGGCTCGGGTTGAACAACTGGGCTTGATGATGGCTGGCGCAATGGAGGCTTCTCATGGCGAGACTTAGAATTGAGCGGCGTCCTGCGCCGTTGTGGACTCGCTCTCTGATCCCGATCCTGGCAGTTGCCATCACCTTCAGCCTGACTTCGGTGCTGATCCTGTGGGCAGACGCCAATCCCTTCACGGCTTATTACCAGTTTTTATTCTCCCCCCTTTCCAGCCGGGTGAGCGCATTGGAAGTGCTGGTTAAATCCACTCCCCTGATTCTGACGGGCATCGCAGTCGCTTTTGCTTTTTCAGCCGGGTACTGGAATATTGGGGCGGAAGGGCAGCTGTTGGCTGGGGCGATCGCCGCCGCCGGCCTGGGATTGGCACTCGAAGGCGTTTCGCCATACCTGGCTATCCCCTGCATGCTGCTGGGAGGTTTTGCAGCTGGACTCCTGTGGGCGCTGGGACCTGCTTTGCTGAAAGTCAAGCTGGGGGTGGACGAAGTTGTCACCACTCTATTGATGAATACGGTTATTTTATTTCTGATCAGTTTTCTTTTGAACGGAGTCTGGCGCGACCCGATTTCCAGCTGGCCGCAATCTCCTCAGATCGCTGACGTCACCGTTTTCCCAAAGCTGGTCATGCGTTCCAGGCTGCACCTGGGTTTCCTGGTGGCCTGGATCGCGGTCGGCGTCACCTGGATTGTGCTGAATCGCACCGGGCTGGGCTTGAAAATGCGGGCGGTGGGCCTGGGCCGGTCGGCTGCGCAGTTCGCTGGTGTGAGCGTCACTCGCACGGTCCTGACCGCCGCCCTGGTCAGCGGCGGGATTGCCGGATTGGCGGGAGTGGGTGAGGTCGCTGGCATCCATTTTCACCTGATCGAGGCCATCTCTCCCGGCTACGGCTATACGGGTATCATTGTGGCGACGTTGGGTGGATTGAATCCTTTGGGAGTCAGCCTGGCAGCCTTGTTCATTGGTTTGATCGAAACCGGCGCGCAGTCTGTCAGCCGGGCGTTGGGCGTGCCGATCTACCTGGGCAACGTGGTCGAGGCGGTCCTGCTGCTGGTTACGTTGAGCATGCTGGTGCTACAAAATTACCGCATCAAGAGGGCATGATGGAAGTGCTGCTGGTCGGACTTTTTGCGGCTACTCTGAGGGTAGCCACACCACTCATTTTTGGGACGATGGGCGAGCTGCTTTCTGAGCGCGCCGGGATTTTGAACTTAGGAATCGAAGGCACTATGTTCCTGGGTGCTTTCGTGGGTTTCACCGTTGCATATTTTAGCGGCTCTTTATGGCTGGGTTTCCTGGTGGCAGTGCTGGCCGGAGTCCTGACCGGTTTGCTGATGGGTTTGCTGACTGTCAGCCTGGGTTTGAACCAGCATGTCTCCGGGCTGGGGATGACTTTATTCCTGACTGGTATTTCGTTGTTTGCCTTCGGGCTGTTATTTGGCGAGAGACTCGTTCAGCCGAAAATCGATCCTTTTCCAAGGCTTTCCCCCTTTGGAGAACTACCGATCCTCGGGCCCTTGTTCGAACAATATGCATTGACTTACATGGCATTTGGTCTGGTGCCGTTGTTCTGGTGGCTGATCTACCGCACCAGCTTCGGCCTGCAGCTGCGCGCGGTGGGGGAGAACCCGGAAGCCGTGGACGCAGCCGGCGTGAGCGTGTTCAGTATGCGCTACCTGGCGTTGGGGATTGCAGGCGGCTTGATGGCGTCGGGCGGGGCCTTTCTCTCCCTGGCCCAGCTCGGATCTTTCACTTTCGGCATCGTGGCCGGGCGCGGCTGGGTGTGCATCGCCCTGATCATTTTTGCCAACTGGCATCCGTTCAAGGTATTCCTGGGCGCTTTGCTGTTCGGCGGGGTGTTTGCCCTGCAGCTGCGGCTGCAGACTACCGGCATGCGACTGCCGTACGAGCTTTTCCTGGCCCTGCCCTACCTGGCGACCATCCTGGCACTGACCATTGCCGGGCGAAACGCTTCAGCCCCGGCCGCACTGCTCAAGCCCTACCGCCGGGAATAAACGCTCGGCTGCCTCACTGCCTCGGCATCAGGTGATACAGGGTCGAGCCCCTGGCTTCCTTCTGGTCGTCCACTTCATAGGTCTTGAGTAGTCCTTCCATCATCTGCTCGTCCTCATTTCCATGCACATGCACGAAAAGGATCCAGAAAGCACCGGCCTCAGCAGGCAGCGCCTCCAGTACATCCCCGGACAGCTCTTCAGCAGGACGCTCGCGCAGCCACTTGCCATAAGCGACATTCAACGGTTGTGTTGCTCGGTGGTATTTCTCGTCTCTGTTCCAGTTATACGGCAGCCAGGTATTTTCTCTGTCCAGGACGCGCAGATAATACCGGAAGACCCTGTTACCGCCGTAATACACATAGATCGGTTCGTTGCTCTCGCGCTGCTGCCACCAATAATCAATCGTGGGGCGGATTTCATAGTTGGTTTCAGGCCAGGTCCACTCTTCCTGCAAGTAGATCAGGTTTCGGAGGCTGATATTCGGTAAGTTGACCAGGCTGATGGCCAGGTATGTACCGGTCAGCAGGACCGCAACGACGGGTCCAGTAGGCCTGGAATCTTTCAAGTGAAGGCAGATTGCCGCCATGAGCGGTATCAAGGCGACCAATAGGAACATGCTTTGCCGGAATCCGGGTGGGAACAGCCCGACATGCACGACCGGTAAATAGATGCAGATTGAAACCAGCAGCCAGGCAGTCCAGAGGCGCATGGCTCTTGAAATTCTCTTGAATAAAAGCAGGGGGATTGCGATTGTGCAGGCTGCCAGCAGGTTCGGCAGCCACTCCGGGATGTGTGTATACGGCCAGGCGCTGTACAGGAAGCTGAAAGTGTGTGACAGCAGCACCAGCAGATCGAGCAAGAATTTCACAGGTGTGGTGAGAGAAAGCGAGCTGAAACCCGGGAGGTGTACCCAGGTGAGCTGGATTGGCAGTATGAACAGCAGCAGCGGCAGGATTCCCACCAGCAGGACGAAGGCGGCGATCGCCAACTGCTTGAGGCGCTTCCAGGAGCGCCCGGAGATGGACATCCAGGCCTCGACCAGGAACATCGCTGCGATTGGAAAGACCGCACCGTAATGGCTGTAAACCGCCCCCAGGCTTGAGGCCAGCCAGGCAGCGTGGGCTTTCCAATCCGCCTGCGCTTTCTGAAGTAGAAGGAAGCAGTTAGCAGACCAGATTCCCAGGCAGGCGTACAGGCTGTACTGCCCAATCTCCTGTGCATAGCGAATATCCACCGGTGAAACTGCCAGCAATAATCCCGCCAGTAGGCTGCTCCAGGCACCATTCAGCTGGTAGGCGGCTGCCATGACGCCGAATAAGGTCAGCATAGAGAATATCACCGAGGGCAGGCGTAAATACCCACCTGTAATACCACCCGACATCCAGAAATGCAGGATAAATGAGTACAGGGGTGGATCATGGATTTCCTCCGACACCGCCTGGAAGACTTCCCCCGTACTGGCGCTCGCCACCCAGTACTCCGCAGCCTCGTCCGCCCACACCGTGCCGCGGCCGAGATCGTACAGCCGCAGTGTCAGTCCCAACAGGATCACCAGCAGTAGGCCGACCTGCTGGATGCGCTGAGGATACCACCGTCGGAGAACCTCCTGCAGAACCTCCCGCAGGTTCCGAACCTGCGGGAGGTTTGTGAGTTTCAATCCCAAATGAAATCCTTGATTGCTGATTGTGTCACCTGCTCATCCTGGAAGTCGTGCACGAATTGGCGATAATCGTCAGCAGACGCAAAATACTCTTGTACGAAAGACCGGTCGATCAACGTCCCATTTCTTTTCCCGATCCAATCCAGGTAATTCGAATACGGCCAATTTTCGGGCCGGGTTGCCAGGCCGGCCTTTACCGGATTCTGGTGAATATACCGGCACAGGTGGATCAGGTATTCATCGCGATCGATCCATACATGCCGGAAGCGGCCTTCAAAAAGGGTGCCCTTGCGGTTTTGTTGCTGGTTTACCGCCTGGACGTACGCGTTGAACAAAACATTGAAAAACCGCAAATCCTTGCCCGCGCCCCTGTTATAGACATGGTAGAAGTGATCTTTTGCGAAGACATCGCCGCGATACGACATGTCAGGCATTATAACCCTCGCTTAACCCTCCCCAAGGGTTCTCGAACACTTGGGGAGGGTGGTGGGAGGGTACCCTTGACAAAGCCGTAAATCCGTGTACAATTGTTACAATCATACAATACTACAATGAGACAAAGATACAAAATTAAGGTCACCAGCGATGATGCATTTATGACAGGACCATGAACATCACCATCGATTTCCGATCGGGACAGCCGATTTACGTCCAGATTATCGAGCAGATCCAGCGCCTGGTGGCAGCGGGTGAGCTTAAACAGGGCGACCAGCTGCCCACCGTGCGCCAGCTGGCCACCGACCTGCGGGTGAACTTCAACACGGTGGCCCGGGCCTACCGACTGCTGGACGAGGCCGGGTTGATCTCCACCCAGCAGGGGCGCGGCACCTATATCTGGGAGCAGCCGTCGGCGGAAACCACGCAGGTCCTGCGCCAGCACGCCCTGGAAGGGCTGGTCCGGCGCTGCCTGCACCAGGCTTCACGCCTGGGCTTTTCTTCGGAAGAGGTCCAGGCTGAATTCCAGGAGCAGCTGAGGGACTGGCAGGCAGGAGACACACCGCAGGAGCTTGGAGAATAGGATCGAAATGCGGGAGATTACCTCCCAGAACGATCCATGTGATTGAAAGAGAGGCTTGAATGGATAAGAAAAGCAGTGGTACGGGAAAGTCGCAGCAGGGAAAAACAGACCGGGTACGCATTAACGGTATGGCGGTAGCGCTGACCCTGGTTGTGATCACCGTTGGAGTGGGAGTCTGCGCCCTGATGGATTCCATGCGCGTGCCATTCGAATGGACCTTGCTGGTCTTTTTCGCCTTTTTATTGGTCGCGTCGTACTTCTTATTTGCCCTTAAAATCGCCCAACAGTGGGAGAAGGCCGTCGTTCTGCGCCTGGGCAAATTCTGCAGGCTGGCGGGTCCGGGATTATTCTGGATCATTCCCGTCGTAGACACGACCGCCGGCTGGATCGACCACCGGGTGATCGTGACACCCTTTTCGGCCGAGAAGACCCTCACGAAGGACACCGTACCGGTGGACGTGGATGCGGTGCTGTTCTGGGTGGTGTGGGATGCAGAGAAGGCCGCTCTGGAAGTGGCGGATTACTGGGCCTCGATCGCCTGGGCCGCCCAGACCGCCCTGCGTGAGATCATCGGGCAGATGACCCTGGCGGATATCCTGGTGGGGCGTTCCAGGATGGACGCCGATCTGCAGAAGATCATCGATGAGCGCACGACGCCCTGGGGCGTTTCGGTGCAGTCGGTCGAAATCCGCGATATCATCATCCCGCAGGACCTGGAAGACGCCATGAGCCGCCAGGCGCAGGCCGAGCGCGAGCGTCAGGCCCGGGTCATCCTGGGCGAATCGGAGAAGCAGATTGCCTCTTCGTTTGCCGAGGCTTCGCAGTCCTATATCGACAACCCGACTGCGCTGCACTTGAGAGCGATGAACATGCTGTTCGAAGGGCTGAAAGAGAAGGGTGCGCTGGTCATCGTGCCCAGCAGCGCGGTGGATACCATGAACCTGGGAAGCATGAGCGGGTTGGCGGCGCTCTCCCAGAGTGGGTTGGTAAAACCAAAGGAAGAATAAATGGCAGAGTTGCAGCAGTGGGAATACCGGGTGGACCTGGTTGGCTCCACCATGAGCACGATGAAGAACGAGGCCCTGGAAGCGCAGCTGAACGAGTGGGGCGAAGAAGGCTGGGAGGTGATTGCCGTCTTTCTGCTGGAGCACAGCAGCAAGATGCGCCTGGTGGCCAAGAGACCCCTGGGCCTCACCAGCCGGCGGCGGCGCAGCTGGCCGAGCGAATAAAGACTGGTTTGAAAAAGGTTCGATAGTGAGGAAGAATGGGGATAAATCGTAAAGCGATAATCTGGTTTCTTTTACTGGCGTTTGCCCCGGCCTGGGTGTTTTTCACGCTGCCGATGGCCTTCGGGGAGCCGGGAACCTCTACCCGCCAGGTCGCGAGCCTGGTCTGCCTTACCCTGGCGATGTGGATGCCGGGATTGTCCGCGCTGGTGGTGACACGCTGGGTAGAAGGCAAACCCATCCGCAGCCTGAACCTCAGGCACCTGGGTCTGAAGCGGGCCTACCTGTGGGCCTGGCTCGTCCCACCGTTCCTGGCCGTGTTTACCGGTCTCCTGACCTGGATGTTCGGGCTGGGCGTTTTCGATGCGAACTTCACCGTGATCCGCGAGTCGCTGCAAGGTGCGCCCGGCGGCGCAGCCGTTCCACCGGCCCTGGTAGTGGCGATCCAGGCAGTCTTCGCCTTTACGCTGGGTGCGCTGTTCAACACCCTGTTTGGATTGGGTGAAGAGTTGGGCTGGCGCGGCTACCTGCTGCCCGGCCTGCTCGGCCTGGGCCAGTGGAGGGCGATCCTGGTCAGCGGGGTGATCTGGGGTGTCTGGCACGCACCCATCATCCTGCAGGGTCACAACTACCCCGAGCATCCTGTGCCGGGGGTCTTCATGATGGTCGTGTTCTGCGTTTTAATGGGCACGATCTTCAGCTGGCTGTACTTGTGGACGCGCAGTCCCTGGGCGCCGGCGCTTGGACACGGTTCGTTGAATGCCATCGCAGGCCTGCCGCTGCTCTTCCTGACCGGCGTGGACATGGCCTTTGGCGGCACACTCACCAGCCTGGTGGGATGGATACCGCTGGCAGCATTTGTTGCCTGGCTGGTCTGGAGCCGCCGGCTGCCGGTAAGGGTTGAGACTGTTTCACGTGAAACGTGGTGCTGCTTTTAAACACCGTTCTGGCGCGCCCAGTCCGCCAGGATTTCCTCCACCATCTCCAGGTACGCGTGCAGGGCAGCCAGTCGCTCGGCGAAAGCCGGTCCTGCCAGCTCGAGCCGGGTAAAAGCCTGCTCCCACTTCTGGCAGTGAATAGAATCCTGCTCCAGCTGGTTCACCGCCAGCGTCCAGGTGTGCAGCAGGGGCCACAGCAGGTTCTCCGGTTGGGGACCGGCTTGAAAGCTTTCGAAGGCGCGGCGGTAATACGGCAGCCGCAGGGGGTGCAGCCGGACGGGGATTGGGGCGGTGGAGGGATTTTGCTCGCCGTTCACGGCCTCGCAGGCTGCCTGCCAGTCGCCGATCCAGCCAGACAACCATTCGCGCTCCAGCCGAGGGGCTCCCAGCAGACCCAGCAGCCCGCGATATAAACCGGGACGGCCGACTGCTGCCGCGCGCGGCGGGAAATGCTGTAAGAAGCGCCGTTCGGTCAGCGGCGGACCGCTCAACACGGCGATGGCGTTGGCTGTGTGAGCCACCGCGCGCAGGTAGCGCAGCAGGTTCTCGGGGTCGGGCTGCGGCTGGTATTCCCGCAGGCCGCTCAGGATGCGGCGGGCGCTGTCCGCGGGCTGGCTGGCCCGGGCGTGCGTGTGATCGGCCCGCGTGAACTGGCCGCGCACGCCCGCCACGGTGAAATCCATGAAATGCTGCGGGTCGTACAGCACGCGCGCATCCTTGAGTGCCGGTCCCAGCCAGGGATGAACGCGCAGCTGGCGAGCCTGGCGGAATTCCTTCTGGTCGAGGTGGGCAATGTCCAGGTGGACTTCATCTGTCAGGCGCCTGATTTCGCGCTTTACGACGGGTTCGTCCAGCCGCACAAAAAACAGGTCGATATCGGTGGTCCCGCCTAATAAATACTCTTCTTCCAGCACCGAACCGCACAGGTAGGCGGCCAGGATTTGGAAGTCTTTGCGTACCTGCTCGGCGACAAATTCTTGAGCGTTTTTCAGCAGGGATTCCCGGGTTGAACGCATTTGGTCCCTTTATCTCTCACCAACAGGTGCGGCTGTGGAGGAGCACTATCGATTTTCGCATGTGGAATCTGGATCACCCTTGTTGTGAGAGGTTGAGCGGCAACTCGGGTTGGAAGGGCGTCAGCATCAGGGCCTGGCGCAGCCGGTTTTCCACCAGGGCGAGGTCTTCCTGGCGGCGAACATAGTCGAGCTGGTTGGTGTCCAGCACCAGCACCGGCGAGCGGCGCTGCTGCGGGTTGGCGAAGAACTGCTCGTATGCCTGGTTCAGCTCGTCGATATACGCGCGGTCCATATTGCGCTCGTAGGTGCGATCGCGCGCCGCGATGCGCTGCATCAGCACCTCGGTATCCGCTCTCAAATAGACCACCAGGTGCGGGGGGATGATTTTTTCCGCCAGCGCTTCGTGCACCCGGTAATACATGTCCAGCTCGTCGCCTCTCAAGTTGATTCCGGCAAACAGGGCGTCTTTTTCGAAGGTGTAGTCGGCAAACAGGTGTTCTTGCCGCTCGAGCAGCTCCGCCACGCTGTGGCGCTGCTGGTGGTAGCGGCTGAGCAGGAAAAATATCTGTGTCTGGAAGGCGTAGCGCGCGCGGTCGGAATAGAAATCGGATAAGAAGGGGTTCTCCTCAAAGACTTCCAGCAGCAGGCCGGCCTCGAAAGCCGGCTGCAGCAGCCGCGCCAGGGTGGTCTTGCCGACGCCGATCACTCCCTCGATAGCAATATACATAAACGCAAATCCTTTTGCAATTGTATATTTATCTGCAAGAAAACGTGTATTCGCTCCCTGTGAGCATGATTGCTGGATACAGGCCACGAAAGCAACCGCGTTGCGAAGTGACTGATTGACTGAGAACTGGGTAACCAGGCTTCTCCAGCTAAGCATACCAGCGAAAGTGCAAGATTGCAACGTTTTGGATCGGGGCTTGACAGGGGAAAATCTGGAATTAAACTTTACCTACTGTTTCCATCATGACCTGACCAAAGGAGACGAAGATGCCAGCTCTGAATCGTGTGGAATTGATTGGCTACCTGGGTCGAGATCCAGAAACGCGCTTTACACCCTCCGGCAGTAAAGTGGCTAATTTCAGCCTGGCTGTCACCAACCGCTGGCGCGGTGCTGAAGGTGAGGCGAAAGAACGTACCAACTGGTTCAATATCGAAGCGTGGGGACGGTTGGGTGAAATCTGCCAGGAATACTTGCACAAGGGCAGCCTGGTGTACCTCGAGGGCAGGCTGCAGACCGAACAATATGAGCACGAGGGCGAGAAACGCTACATCACGAAGGTAGTGGCCCAGCAGCTGCAGATGCTGGACCGCAAGCAGGAAGAGGAAGAACCAGAGGCAGCTGCGGGCGGCGAAGAAGAATACCCGTTTTGAGTTAACCCTCCTGTCCCATCGCCTGCAGCAAAGACTGGATAGCCAGCTTACCGGATTGGTAGCGGTGCGGGAGCGCGCCCAGCGGGCTGGCGGAGGCTGCCGCGTCTGCCAGGATTTCTGCCTTGCTGCCGCCGCGTCCCCTGGCCTGCAGGTAAGCCATCCCGAGCTCGAATAATGCCCCCAGGCTGAGCGAGTGCGTCTTCCCGGCGCGCTCGCTTTCGCTTTGACTCCAGCCCGATAAGCCCGCAACCAGTGCTTTGAGTACCATGCCGGATTTAGTGGAGCCCGAGACAGCCTGTTCGGGATCGTTTTCTTCCCGCAGCAGGTTCTGTCCGTAAGACAGCAGGTCGTCGAGGCTGATATCGTGCTTGCGAAACTGGCGGGCAAACTGCTCCAGGCCGTGGGCGTACAGGCGGGCCGAGCCGTTGCCAGTAAGTCCTCTCAGCGCCAGGCTGGCGTTCTGCATGGCCTCTGCCAGTTCGCTTTCCCCATCCTTCCGGGCGGCCTCCACGGCTGCCTGGAAAATCTCCACCATGTGATCGCCGTGGTTGTTGTTGAAATCATCGGCCTGGTTCAATTCCTGCTGCTGCTCGATCAGGCAGTCCAGCGCAGCCTGGAACAGCTCGGCCAGGTCGGTCATGCGGGGTTCTGGCATACCAGGTTCAGCTCTCTGGCAGGGCTTCGAGCTGCCCGACCAGATGCCCGATGACATCAAAGCCGCCCTGCCAGAATGCCGCCGAATACACGTCGATCCCGGCTTCCGACAGGATTTTCACCGGCGCTTCGGAGCCGCCGGCCGACAGGATCTTGTGGTAGCGTGCTTTGAAGCTCTCCCCTTCCGACTTGAACTGCTGGTACAGGGACAGCACCAGCAGCTGGCCGAAGGTATAGGCGTAGACGTAGAACGGCACATGGTTAATGTGCGGGATGGATACCCATTCCCACCTGAATTCCTCGCTGACCTCTACCGCCTCGCCGAATTGGGATTGCAGGTTTTCCAGGTAGGCTGCCGAGAGCTCGTCGGTTGTGGCGCCTTGCTGCAGCATCTCGTGTGCCTGGCGCTCGAACAGTGCGAAATAAGCCTGGCGCAGGATGGTGCCGTAGGCATCGTCCACCTGCTTGAAAAGCAGGTCGCGGCGCACACCCGGGTCTTCTTCCTGGGAAAGCAGGTTGTCCACCAGCAGCATCTCGCCAAAGGTCGAGGCTGTTTCGGCCAGCGGCAGGCTGGAGTGCTGGGTGAACAGCGTGTGGTGGCTGGCGAGCAGGGAATGGATGGCGTGCCCCAGCTCGTGTGCCATGGTTGCCACATCCTCCGCCCGGCCCTGGTAATTGAGCAGCACCCACGGGGTCAGCTCGGGTGTGAGGGTGGCGCAGAAGGCGCCGCCGCGCTTGCCCCTGCGCACCTGGGAATCCAGGTGGCCGGATTCGAAGACTTTCAAAGCCTGGGCTGCAATATGCGGGTCGAACTGCTGGAATGAATCTAGCACCAGGTCAACCGCCGCATCGAATTCATAAGTTTTGCTGGATTTGGAGACCGGGGCGTAAACGTCGTAGCGCCGCAGGCGCGGCATGCCCAGCAGCCGGGCTTTCAACCGGAAATAGCGTTGGAAGATGCCGGCGCTCTGCTGGCAGACCTGCAGCAAGGTCTCCACCACCGGGTCAGGGATATCGTTAGCCAGGTTGCGGGCTGCGATGGGCTCGGTAAAGCTGCGCAATCCCACCTGCTCGAGGCGCCAATCGCGCACCAGGGTCTGGTAAATCTGCCCCAGGATTGGGCCGTCCTGGCCGTAGACGCGGAACAGCTCCTGGTAAGCCTGCATGCGCAGGTCGGGGTCGGAGTGGCGGGCGTAAACCATCAACTCGCCGCGCGTCAGCTCTTTCTCTTCGCCCTCGACGCTCAGCTTGAAGACGTAGCGGTTGGTGATGGCGTCATACAGGTTGTGGAAGGCGTTCGAACCCGTGGAGTTCTTCAGGTTGATGACCTTTTCTTCGGATTCCGACAGGGTGTGCGGCTTAAAGTGCCGCATCTCCTCCAGCCAGTAGCGGTAATCGCCGGCTGCGGCCAGCAGTTGGGCGGCTGCCGCTTCGTCCAGCCCCTTCCACCACAGGCTGAAGAACAGGGTGCGGTTTTCCAGCTCGGCCATCTTGCTTTCGACGCCGGCCAGGAAAGCCTGGGCTGTCTGCGACTGTGTGTCGGCGGCAAAGGCCAGGCTGGCGTAACCCTGGATGCGGCTGCCCAGGTGGTGGATGGCTTCCAGCTGCCGGATGATCTCCAGGAACAGCCCGGACGTTATCTCAGGGCTTAACTGTGAGCGCCGCTGCTCGAATTCGGCTACGTTTCGCTCGAGATCGGCGAAGGCGGCCTGCATCTCCGGGCCGTCGTGGGAGGGGAACAGGTCATTCAGGCTCCAGGGTGCCGGGGAGTAGGAGTTTGTCATCAGGGTTGTCTCTTTTTTTCGAGCCGTTATTATAACTTACAGGTTAAAGCGCATGTGCACGATGTCGCCGTCCTGCACCGCGTAGTCGCGCCCTTCCAGGCGCAGCTTGCCGTGCGCGCGTGCCTCGGCCAGCCCGCCCAGCTGCAGCAGGTCGGCGTAGCCCACCACTTCGGCGCGGATGAAGCCTTTCTGTAGGTCGGAGTGGATGGCGGCCGCGGCTTCCAGGGCGCTGGCCTCGCGCCGCACCGTCCAGGCGCGCACCTCGTCCTTACCGACGGTGAAGAAGGACTGCAAACCGAGTAGCTCGTAGGACAGGCTGATCAGGCGCTCCAGGCCCAGGGTTTCGACGCCGTACTCGGCCATGAACAGCGCCGAGTCCTCAGCCGGCAGCTGCGCCAGCTCCATCTCCAGCTTGCCCTGCAGCGGTACGACCGCTTCGTGGGCATACCGGAGGCGCAGGTCGGGAGCCGGCTGCCCGTCCGCCAGGTTGTGCACCAGGATCGTGGGCTTGCTGGTCAGGAAGGCGTGCCCGGAAAGGATCTTGTGCTCTTCGGGGGAAAGCGGCAGGTCGCGCAGCGGGCGTTCGCCATTCAGAGCTGCCTGCAGGCGTTGGAACAGCTCCACCTGGTGAAAAAGCTGGTTCTTCTCGTGCCCCGTGGCCCGCCGCAGCTCTTCGCCCAGCTTCTCCAGCTTGCGTTCGACGCCCAGCAGGTCGCTGAGCAGCAGCTCGGACTCCAGGGCTGCCAGGTCGCGCTGCGGGTCGACCCTGCCCAAAGGGTGCGGCACGGAGGGATTCTCGAAACAGCGCACCACGTGGATCAGCCCGTCCATCTGCGACAGCAGGTTCAGCAGCTGCCCGGACAGGCCGTTCTTGCCGGGAGAGCCCTCCAGCCCGGCGATGTCGGCATAGGTCACCCTGGCGAAGGTGGTCTTGCCCGGCTGAAACAGGGCCGACAGCCGCTCCACGCGCGGGTCGGGCACCTCGATCACTGCGGTGTGCACGTCGAAACGCCCGCCGCTGACGGTGATCGGGACCTCGCCGCGCGTCAACGCGTTGAAGATGGTGGTCTTGCCGGATTGGGGTAGTCCGATGATTCCCAGGCGCATAGCCGCTGATTATAGCCGCGAATAGTGTATATACAGATATAGACTCCGTCACTGGCTTGACCTTCAGGATTTCTTTCGATATACTTCAGCGGTAAGCGAAGACGCCGAAGTGGCGGAACAGGCAGACGCGCACGACTCAAAATCGTGTTCCCTCGGGAGTGTGGGTTCGATTCCCACCTTCGGCACCTGCAGGATTTGCGGGGGATGAAATACCCCACATGCCATATTTGGGGGATTGAAGGTTAATGCTCTTTGCGTATTCTCTATCAACGCACAATTAATAACTCTGGATTTATCGTTATCACCAATTCCACATGGTCTATTAAATAGGCAAGATTCTTTATTGTTCCGTAGCCTTCCAAATGCTGACCTTTAGATAGCTTGATTGCTGTATCAGAAGGAATATTATCGAGCGTTGTTCTGCATACGTTATCAAAAGCTAAAGTAACACGAGCGTCATCGTATACCTGTTCCACCTTACCCGAAAAGTAAATCTTCTCCCCTTCAATAGAACTTTTATATGCTTCCCACACCAGTTCAGTCAACTCTGCATGTGCCCGGTCAATATCAGCACACTCAAGTACACCCGGAATCTTCGTAGGGAGCGAATTGACAGTCGGTAGGGGAATGTTGGTAGGTACCGTGGGTGTCGGGTGTTGAGTACTGGTCGCACTTCCCACAGTATTTTTGGGCTGGTTTCCCTCGGATTCATAATTCCCTACGGCTACACAAAATGATCCTGCCAATACTAATACAATGATTGCCCCACAAATAGATATGATTTTAGATTTCTTTTTTTCTTTGCGGGTAATCCCCCTGATACCAAGAACCAAGAGCAGGACACCAATCGCCAGGCACAGCGCAATAAAGAGAAAGCTGGAAATATCGGTGGAGCCATCGGATGTGAAAACAATAAAGAGAAAACCACTCAGCCACGTAAACAGCCCTCCAACTACAGCAAATAGCCATCCCCAGATTCGATAGCTTTTCCCCTTCGCTTCTTTATCCTCTGTGTCCATCTCTTCCCACCTTCGGCATACAAAATCGCACAGATCGTCTGAGCGGATTGTTGTTCATATCGTAATAGATTCGAAAAGCCGGGTTATGGGTGTATTACCTTCAAGCCCAGAACCGCCTCGAAGGGCTGGAAGTCACGGTCGTTATGCAGCAGGGTGTGTCCATTCAATATACAGAATGTGGCAATCCAACAGTCAATCGTTTTGCGGATAGTAAAACCGCTTCTCCTCAGGGTTTGAAAATTACGAGCGGCGCTGGTTGCCATCTCAATCCCCCCGGTCTGATATACTTTTAATTTCAGCATTGTAGCCAGGGTTTCTTCGAACTGGCGATCATCTCGTATGCCCTGCAAAATTTCACACAGAATCAGGTCCAGAATGCCCAGTCGCTGCCTCGCCAGCTCGCGTTCCAGCCAGGAAGTCTGTGGTGAGCGTACCCCACGCAGATAATCGATCCACACGGTGGTGTCGACGATCACCATGCAGCTTATGTCTCGGAATCTACTTGTTCCTCACTGCCTGTGTAAGTGAGGGGTGGTTCTGCGATGCGCCCCAGGCGGGATTCTGCCAGGTTGCCAGACCATTCGACCTTGCCGCGCAGCCTGCGGATTTCGGTTTGTTGGTGAACCTGGATCAACAACTGCAATCCGGCTTCGACAGCGCTGCGTTTCGTCCTCAATCCACTGATGCGCATGGCATTCTCAATTAATTCATCGTCGATGACAATATTGGTTCGCATTGAAACTCCCAGTTAATGTGTATATATTATAATACAATACACATATCCCGTGAAGTCATTTCAATAACTGTTGGTACGCAATAACTGCAGGGCATAATATTCACGGATCGTCTAAAGTCCAATCGCGTTCCTCAAGCGGTCCTGGAATTTGTGCAGATCCTCATCCAGCATGCTGCCCAGTCTTCTCTCGATCATGGATTGTTTGACCGTGCGGGTGATAGCGGTAGCCACCGACGGGAAGAGCAGGCCGGCTTCCTTCCAGCCCGCGAGCAGGTAATCGCCGAATAATATACGCTCTGTATTGCTGGTGATGGCCGAGATGATGATCTCGCGGCGGTTCTTGTGATATTCGTCTGAGCTGATGATCACTGCCGGGCGGCGTTTGGTCCCGCTGTCATCGGTGAAGACGAAACGCACCAGGATCACGTCTCCCTGTTTATAATCGGTCATAGCCGGCATCCTTCTCGTTATCCCATAACTCGGCCAGCAGGGGATCGGACCTGGCATTCAAGGCTAAAAATCGCCCGTCTTCACTGATTTCCATCCAATCCTCGGTCATGCGCTCCTGCAGTGCATCCAGGATATATTCGCGCAGCGAGACATCGCGCTGCGCGGCGATCAGGCGTATCCGTCGTTTTACCTCGATTGGCAGGTCGATCGTAATCCGTGTGCGTTTGGAAAGGTTGTCCATTGTGAAGTTTCTCCATGGCGATTTTAATCGCATGTCACCAGGGTGACAAGTCGTATTGGAGATGCAATGCTAATGGATTGGGGAAGCGGGAAACCTCCGTTATAATTTCCCCATGCCAAAAACCCGCTCCCAGTTCGTCTGCCAGCAGTGCGGCCGAGTCAGCCCGCGCGAGATGGGGCGCTGCCCGCAGTGCGGCGCCTGGAACAGCATGGTCGAGGAAATCGTTGCGCTCACTCCGCCGCCCGCCTCTCAGCACGCCGCTCGCGGCCTGGGGCAGCGCAGCGCACCCCAGACCCTGGGTGAAATCAGCGCCGATGCCGAAGACCGCCTGCCACTGTCGATCGGCGAGTTCGCCCGCGTCCTGGGCGGCGGGGTGGTGCCCGGCTCGCTGGTGCTGGTGGGCGGCGACCCGGGCATCGGCAAGTCCACCCTGCTGCTGCAGGTGGCGCTGGAGATGGCGCGCCTGTACACCACCCTGTACGTCTCGGGCGAAGAATCGCCACAGCAGATCAAGATGCGCGCCCTGCGCCTGCTGCGCGGCGCCCAGGAAGAAGGGCAGCCCTCGCCGGACTTCCCGCCGGGTCTGCTGCTGGTCACCGAAACCAGCCTCTCGACCATCCTGGAGCACATCGAGGCCGTGAAGCCGCGCCTGGTGATTGTCGATTCGGTGCAGACCACATACCTGCCCGAGCTGAGCACCTCCGCTGGCTCGGTCACCCAGGTGCGCGAGAGCGCCTCGCGCCTGCGCGAGTTGGCCAAATCCACCGGTATCTCCGTCTTCCTGATCGGGCACGTCACCAAAGAAGGCGCCATCGCCGGGCCGCGCGTCCTGGAGCACATCGTCGACACCGTGCTGTACCTGGAAGGCGACCGCTTCCAGTCTTACCGCCTGCTGCGCTCGGTCAAGAACCGCTTCGGTGCCACTTCCGAAGTGGGAGTGTTCGAGATGCGCGAGCGCGGCCTGGTGGAAGTGAGCAACCCCTCCGAAGCCTTCCTGGCAGAGCGCCTGGTCAACGCACCCGGCTCGGCCATCGCCGTGACCATGGAAGGCACGCGCCCGCTGCTGGTCGAGATCCAGGGGTTAACCAGCCCCACCTCTTTCGGCAACCCGCGCCGCACCCCCAACGGCATCGACTTCAACCGCCTGCTGCTCACCGTGGCGGTGCTGACCCGGCGGGTGGGACTGAGCCTGGGCGACCAGGACGTGTTCGTGAATGTGGTGGGCGGCCTGGCCATCGACGAGCCCGCCGCTGACCTGGCCGTGGCAGCCGCTATAGCCTCATCACTGCGCGGCCTCCCGCTGCGCGCCGAGGTCGTGCTGATCGGCGAGGTGGGGCTGTCGGGCGAGCTGCGCATGGTGGGGCAGATGCCTGCCCGTCTGAACGAGGCCGCCAGGCTGGGCTTCAAGACCGCCGTCGTGCCGAAGCGCCTGCGCCGCGGCGAGCCCTGGCCGGACGATCTGCAGATCATCGAAGTGCGCTCGCTCAAGCAGGCGCTGGATCACGCGCTTAACCTTAACCAACAGCCCTAGCCTGCACGCCTGACCTGTCCCGTGATCTTAGCGGGATCTCCTGCTTAACTGTCTACCGGTCTACCTGTCTCCCTGCTTACCTGATTACCCGAGTGCCTGATCACCTGATAAACTATTCTCCACTCTCCACTCTCGATTCTCCCATCTCATCTATCTCTCTATAAAACCTACGTAAATCTACATTGACCGGGTGTAGAATCCTGGTAAATTAGGCTTTGTTCTGTCCATTTTTGTGCGGAGGGAAAATGCATGACGCTTAAGCGCATCCAGCTCGGGCTGCTCCACGTGGCTGTGGCCATGACGCTGGTGCCGATCAACAGCACCCTCAACCGGGTGATGATCAAAGAGCTCGCCATCTCTGCCACTCTGGTGGCTCTGCTGGCTTCGCTGCCCTACCTGTTCTCGCCGATCCAGGTGGCCATCGGCTCCTTTTCCGACCGCCACCCCGTTCTCGGATACCGGCGCAGCCCGTATATCCTGGTGGGGCTGCTGCTGTGCGTGCTGGGCGTGACCATTGCCCCGCTGGCGGCATTCCAGATGGGAGTGAGCCTGCCAGCCGGCATCGGGCTGGGCATCCTGGCCTTCGGCGCCTGGGGCATGGGTTTCAACTTCGCCACCGTCTCCTACCTGTCCCTGGCCTCCGAAATCTCGGGCGAGCGCGGCCGCGGGCGCACGATCGCGGTCATGTTCTTTATGATGATCACCAGTATCATCTTCACCGCCATCGGACTGAGCCGCATGGTCGACCCCTACACGCCGCAGGCGCTGGTGAGATCCTTCTGGATCGTCGGTCTGGCAGCCCTGTTCCTGGGGCTGGTTGGCCTGCTGCGCCTTGAGCCGCGCAGCCCGGCAGACGCTCCGGCCTCCGGGGAATATTCCTGGCTGGAGATGTCTCGTTTCATTCTGGATAACCGGCAGGCCAGGCGTTTCTTCCTGTACCTGACCGTCCTGCTGGCAGCCATCCTGGGCCAGGACATCCTGCTGGAACCCTTCGGAGGTGAGGCTTTTGGCCTGGCTGTCCGCCAGACCACCCGCATCACCTCCATCTGGGGCGCCTGCGTGCTGGCAGCGCTGGTCGTGGCGGGCTTCCTTGAAAACCGTGTCGCCAGGCGCAAGGTCGTTTTGAGCGGCGGCCTGCTGGCGCTGGCGGGTTTCCTGGTGATCGTGGCCAGCGGGCTGACGCGCAACCAGTCGGTCTTTTATGCCGGGGTGATCTTATTGGGAAGCGGGACCGGCCTGTCGACGGTCTCGAACCTGTCCCTGATGCTGGACATGACCACCGCCGAAAAAGTGGGGCTGTTCATGGGCGCCTGGGGCATGTCGAACGCCCTGTCCAGGCTGTTCGGCTCGCTGCTGGCCGGCGCGGTGCGCGACATTTTCACCAATCTCACGGGTAATTTGATCACCGG
>Ga0209254_10000680_pt1 | contig 28806 bp, 24 predicted proteins | sample FrelakmetDIP11DI_FD_187148 | JGI IMG/M metagenome (GOLD analysis project Ga0209254, IMG submission 187148) | Freshwater lake sediment microbial communities from the University of Notre Dame, USA, for methane emissions studies - DIP11 DI (SPAdes)... | ecosystem: Environmental > Aquatic >... | reverse complement strand
GGTACAGCCGTTCGAGCGCCGCATCGGCCTGCTGCAGGCTGTCCGGGGTGTAGTTGATCGGCCCCCGGTAGTGGCTGCCGAGCATGAAGTAGCGCACCACCTCCGGGTCGCGCACCCACTCGAGCACCTCGCGTACCGTCGAGAAGTTGCCGAGCGACTTCGACATCTTCTCGTCGTCCACGCGCACGAAGCCGTTGTGCATCCACGTGTTGACGAACTTCGAGCCGCAGGCCGCGCAGGTCTGCGCGATCTCGTTCTCGTGGTGCGGGAACTTGAGGTCCATGCCGCCGCCGTGGATGTCGAAGTGGTCCCCGAGCAGTTCGACTGCCATCGCCGAGCACTCGATGTGCCAGCCCGGACGACCCGGGCCCCACGGCGATTCCCATGACGGCTCGCCGGGCTTCGCCGCCTTCCACAGCACGAAATCGAGCGGATCGCGCTTCGACTCGTCGACCTCGATGCGCGCGCCGGCACGCAGGTCGGCGAGGCGCTTGCCCGAAAGTCGCCCGTACGGCTCGAACTTCGCCACCGCGTAATAGACGTCGTGGTTCGGGCCGACGTACGCGTAGCCCTTCTCGATCAGCGTCTGCACCATGGCGACGATCTGCGGCACGTATTCGGTCGCGCGCGGCTCGTAGTCCGCGCGGCGCACGCCGAGCGCCTCGCAGTCCTCGTGATAGGCGCGGATGAAGCGCTCGGTGAGCGCCGTCATCGGCTCGCCGTTGTCCTGCGCGCGCTGGATGATCTTGTCGTCGATGTCGGTGATGTTGCGCACGAACGTGACGCGGTAACCCGACGCCTCGAGGTGCCGCCACACCACGTCGAACACGATCAGCATGCGCGCGTGACCGAGATGGCAGTAGTCGTAGACGGTCATGCCGCAGACGTACATGCGCACTTCGCCGGGCCGGATGGGTTTGAAGGACTCCTTGCGGCCGGTCAGTGAGTTGTGGATCTGCAGCATGAATCGGGTAGCCTCCATCTCTGGTTCCGTACGCAGTCCCGCAAAGAACCTCAGGCCGCGGCGGCGAGCGCGCCGGCCTGGCGCAGTCGCGCCTCGACGCGATCCCTGCCCATCAGGGCGACCAGCGGCGCGAGTTCGGGACCGTGCGTGCGGCCGGTGAGCGCGGCACGCAGGGGCATGTACAACAATGAACCGCGGCGGCCCGTGCCCCTGGCGATGGCCTGCGTCCACGGGCGGAACTCGCCGTCGCCCTCGCGCCACGTGCTCCGCGCCTGCTCGAAGAAGTCATGCCCCGCGGCCGCGATCTCGCGGACGGCATCGGGATCTGCGCTGACTTCCTGGTCGCACACGATCGCGATGAGCGGCTCGGCATCGGCCGGAAACATCAGATTGCCGCGAACGGCCGCGACGAAGGCGCGCGCACGCGCCGCGTCTCCGAGCCGCAGGAGCCGGCCATCGAGCCAGGCGAGGAGCTCCGTCTCGCTCGCATGCGCGATCGCCTCGCGCTGCCAGTGTCGCAGCTGTGCCTCGTCGAAGTGCGGCGCCGAGCGGCTCATGCGGCCGAGGTCGAAGTACCGCGGCATGTCGCCCGCCTCGAGCCAGCCGTCGCATACGCATGCCTGCCCCAGCCGCGCCAGGTAGTTGCGCAGCGCGCCCGGCAGGTAGCCTTGCACACGCAAATCACGAAGGCCCGCGGCGCCCTCGCGCTTGGACAGCGGGGCGCCACCGGGGCCGAGCAGCAACGGCAGGTGACCGTAACGTGGCGTCGGCAGCCCGAGCGCCTCGAGCAGCAGGATCTGTCGCGGTGTATTCGCGAGATGATCATCACCCCGCAGCACTAGGGTGACCCCCATCTCCGCATCGTCGACGGCGTTGCCGAGAAAGAAAGCGACGCTGCCGTCCGCGCGACGGACCACGAAATCACCGATGTCGTCCGTCGAAAAACGCTGGGGGCCGTGCACGACGTCGTCGAACAGGACGATGCGATCCGCCGGCACTCGAAAGCGCAACGCGGGCCGCGCGCCACCGGAGACGCGTCGGGCAACATCGTCGGCGTCCAGCGTCGCGCAGGTACCGGCGTAGCGAGGCGGCCGTCCCGCGGCGAGCTGCACTTTGCGTGCGAGCCGAAGCTCCTCGGGCGAGCAGAAGCACGGGTAGGCGCGCCCCGCGGCCTCGAGCGTCGCGACTGCGGAGGCATATCGTGCCCCGCGTTCACTCTGCCGGTATGGCCCGCCTGGACCGCCGACGTCCGGACCCTCCCCCCACTCGATCCCGAGCCAGCGGAGGTCCTCGAGCAGGCGCTCGAGCAGTTGCGGGTCGCTGCGCGACGCGTCCGTGTCCTCGATGCGCAGGATCATGCGTCCGCCGCTCGACCGCGCGGCGAGGTCGTTCACCAGCGCCGTGCGCGCGTTGCCGAGATGCAGCGCGCCGCTGGGGCTGGGCGCGAAACGCGTGACCTGCGGACCTGTCAACATGGCCGCGCAGTCTACCGTATCGTGCCGTCCCGCCTCTTCGAGCCGCTGGCCTCGGCGCTCACCCGCACCGTACCATCGTGAGCCATGGCCTGCCCACGGAACCGACGGTGAACGGGTTGATCTCGCCGGTCACGCTTTTCGCGTCGGACTTGCACCTCGATCCGTCCGATCCGGCCATCGCGCGGCAATTCCTTTCATTTCTCGCCGGCGAAGCGCGTCGGGCCGACGCACTTTACATCCTCGGCGACCTGTTCGAAGCCTGGCTCGGCGACGATGACCCCGATCCGGCGTCCCGCGAGGTCGTCATGGCGCTGCGGGCGCTCACCGACTCGGGCGTTCCCTGCTACCTGATGCACGGCAACCGTGATTTCCTGATTGGGCCGAGATTCTGCGACGAGACCGGCGCCAAGCTGCTCGAGGACGGACAGGTCGTCGATCTCTACGGGGAACGCGTGCTGCTGATGCATGGCGACGCGCTGTGCACCGACGACACCGACTACCAGCGGCTGCGCCGCATCCTGCGCAATCCGGCCGTGCTGTGGACGCTTCGGCACCTGAGCCTCTCGCAGCGTCGGCAACTCGCGCAGCGGCTACGTGCCGGCAGTCGCGCACACGTCGGCGCAACTGCGCCCGACATCATGGACGTCAACGACGGCGCGGTTGCGCGCGCAGTCCGGGCCGCCGGCGTACGCACGCTGATCCACGGCCACACGCACCGACCGGCCGTCCATTCGCTCGAGGTGGACCGCAGCCCGGTACGCCGCATCGTGCTCGGCGACTGGTATTCGCAGGGCAGCGTGCTGGCATGGTCACGCGGAGAATTCGAGCTGAGGAGCCTGCCGCGCTGAGCTGCGGACTCGCGGTCGGCGCTATGCCGGCGTCCCCGAATGAAACCGGAACTGGGGATCGGGCGCAGTGGCGAGCCCGGCCTCGACGGCCGCGAGCTCGGCCAGTCGCACCTGTGTCGATGCGTCGCGGCCCGCGAGCCTGAGGTAGAGGTCGGCGTGCCGGGCCTCCGATTCAGCGAGCGAGGCGTAGAACCCGGCCAGCGGCTCCGGAAGGCGCGCGGTCAGGCCCAGGAACCGCTCGTGCGAGCGCGCTTCGATCAGAGCGCCGCAAAGCAACAGATCGCGCCGACGACACGGCTCACTGCGGGCGAGGCAGCGACGCAGCCCCTCCGCGTAGCGGGAGGGGCTCAGACGGCGGAACGGGATGCCCTGCTGCGACATCTGTCGCTGCACCAGTTCGAAGTGACGCAGCTCCTCGCGCGCGAGCCGTGACATGCGGCCGGCGAGTTCGAAGTCCTCTGGATACGCGAACATCAGCGCCAGCGCGGTGGAGGCCGCCTTCTTCTCGCAGTTGGCGTGGTCGAGCAGCAGTTCATCGGTGCGTGCGACGGCGAGATCGAACCATGCGGAGTCGGTGCGCGCCAGCAGCAGCGCAGCGGGATCATTGGTCACGGCGCGACGTCCGCCAGCAGCGCGTCGATGCGTTCGAGGAGTTCGCCGGCCGAGGCGGGTCGATCCGCCGGCAGCTTCGCGAGCAGCGTCTCCAGCAATGGCTGCAGTCGGGCAGCGTGCTCTGGCAGCTGCGGCAGCGGTGCCTTGGCATGGCGGTAGATCACGGCGAGTGGCGTCTCGGCGACGTAGGGCTTCTCGCCGGTCAGCATCTCGTAGAGCATCACGCCGAGGCTGTACAGGTCACTGCGCTCGTCCAGCGGCAGCCCGTGCCCCTGCTCCGGGCTCATGTAGTGGGGCGTACCGAAGATCGCTCCGTAGCCCGTGATGCCGTTCTCGAGATCGAGCTGGCGCGCCAGCCCGAAGTCGATGAACGCCAGGCTGCCGTCCTCGCGCAGCAGGACGTTGCCGGGCTTGACGTCGCGGTGCAGTACACCGATCCGGTGCAGAGCGCCGAGCGCGGCCGCCAGCTGTCGCAGGTAGCCCAGCGTCTCCCGGCAGCCCATTGGCGAGCGCATGCGGGCGCGCAGGTCGCCGCCCGGGAAGTACTCCATGGAAAAATACACGTGGTCGTCCGCGACGCCGATGTCGTAGATGCGCGCGATGTTCGGATGATCGAGGTGCGCCACCAGTTCGTACTCGCGCAAGAAGCGCTCGAAGGTAGTCCCGCCCTCCACGACGTCCGGCACCTGACGGAAAATCTTGAGTACGCGCTGTTGCCCACTGCGCTTGCACTGCGCCAGGAACACGCTCGAACTGCCGCCGACTGCAATGCGACGCACGCACTCATGCCCTCGGATGCGCACTGATCCGAAGCGATCCGGCGCCGGCGGCTGCCGCCCGGCGCGCGAGGTGTGCGAGAGAATGTTGCGCCGGCACGCGAGCACGCCGCGCAGGGTGCCGACCAGCTCGGAATGCTCGAACTCGCCGCGTGGGAGGACGCGCGCTGCGCCCGAACCCAGCGCACGGTCGATGAGGGACTGATCGACGGACCCGACAAAGTAGACGATCGGAGGGAAGTCGAGCCGTTCGCTCAGGTCCTCAAGCCATTCCAGGCCGCGTCCGCCCGCCACGCCTTCATCGAGCAGCACGGCGTCGTAGGCGGATCCGGTGAAGGCCGGACCCAGCGATCCACGCGAAGCCGGCTCGTACTCTGCCGGCAGCGCATCCGGCCATTCGAGAGTCACGTGGTGCGCGAGCAGCTGCCGATAATCCGGGCGATCGCTGACAATCAGGAACTTCAACGACACCGCGTGCCCACCTGGCCCTCCCCGTCAGGGCGAACCAACGACCTTGAGGGAGCCGCGGCCGGGGCTGGTCGAGTTCCGCTGCGCCTTTGCAAGATCAGAGCGCTCGGCCTGCAGCCGCGCGAGGTATTCGGGTGTCACGTCGCCAGTGACGTATTCCCCCGAAAAGCACGAGGTATCGAAATCGATGACCTCGGAGTCATGGTGGCGCACGGCGCGCACGAGGTCGGTGAGGTCCTGGTAGATGAGCCAGTCGGCGCCGATGATCCGGGCCACCTCGTCCTCGGTTCGCCCCGCCGCGACGAGTTCGGAGGCGGCTGGCATATCGATGCCGTAGACGTTCGGATACCGCACCGGCGGTGCCGCGGAGGCGAAATACACCCTGCGCGCACCGGCCTCACGCGCCACCTCGATGATCTGCGCAGAGGTCGTGCCGCGCACGATCGAGTCGTCCACCAGCAGCACGTTCTTGCCACGGAACTCGAGATCGATGGCGTTGAGCTTGCTGCGCACGGACTTCGCCCGCATCTCCTGCCCCGGCATGATGAACGTGCGACCGATGTAGCGGTTCTTGATGAAGCCCTCCCGGTACTTCGCCCCCAGCTTCTGGGCCACCTGCAACGCGCTGGTGCGGCTGGTGTCCGGGATCGGGATCACGACGTCGATGTCGTGGCTCGGGCGCTCCCGGCGAATCTTCTCCGCAAGCAGCTCTCCCATGCGCAGGCGGGCCTTGTAGACCGAGATGTTGTCGATGATCGAATCGGGGCGCGCGAAGTAGACATACTCGAAAATGCACGGGGCATGACGCGCGGCCTCGGCGCACTGCTGGTTGTGCAACCGGCCCTGCTCGTCGATGAACACGGCCTCGCCGGGACCGACGTCGCGCAGCAGCTCGTAGCCAGACTGGTCTAGCGCAACGCTCTCGGAGGCAAGCATGTACTCGCGCCCCCGCGGACCCTCGCGGCTGCCGATCACCAGGGGCCGGATGCCGTTCGGGTCGCGGAAGCCGAGCGCGCCGTGACCGAGCACCATCGCGACCACCGCGAAACCGCCGCGGATGCGGCGGTAGACGGCTCGCACCGCCGAGAAGATGTCAGCGACCGTCGCCCGCTGGTCGCCGACGCGCTGCAGCTCGCTCGCGAGCACGTTGAGCAGCACCTCGGAGTCCGAACTGGTGTTGAGGTGCCGGCGGTCCTCGCGGATCAGCGCGTCCGCGAGCTGAGCGGCGTTCGTCAGGTTGCCGTTGTGCGCGAGGCAGATGCCGTAGGGTGAATTGACGTAGAACGGCTGTGCCTCCGCCGAGCTGTCGCAGCCGGCCGTCGGGTACCTCACGTGGCCGATGCCGATGTTGCCCTTGAGCTGCACCATGTGGCGCTGCTGGAACACGTCGCGGACCAGGCCATTGTCCTTGCGCAGGAACAGCTCGCCCTCGTGGGCGGTCATGATCCCGGCGGCGTCCTGGCCGCGGTGCTGCAACACCGTCAGCGCGTCATAGATCTGCTGGTTGACCGGACTGAAGCCGACGATGCCGACGATGCCGCACATTGCCTGCGCCTCACACTTCCGAAGGGTTTTCCGATACGTATTTCCGACCGGTCTCGACGTAGCCGCGCAGCACCGAGGCCATCTCCTCGCCAAGCGGCAGGAGCCTGGACTCGCGCCACCAGGATTCGCCACCGAGCTCCGCTGCCTGGCCCAGCATCACCGCGAATCCGGCGATCACCGCGCCGCGCACCAGTCCGAACAGGCCGCCCAGGAAACGGTCCACGCCGAGCGTGAGTCCTGAACGCTGCACCAGCCAGCTCAGCATCGCACCCAGCAGCCAGCTCGCGATCACCACGGCCATCAGCACCAGAGTCCGCGCAAGCCACTCCTGCAGCTCCGTCCCGGCCAGCGACCCGCCGAGATAGGGCTCCACGACGTATGCATAACGCCAGGCGAGCCACAGCCCGACCAGCCACCCGAGCAGCGCTACCGACTCCCGCAGGAATCCTCGAACCATACCGAACACGACCGACAGCAGAACCGTGGCGACCAAGATGTAGTCCACTGTCGTCATGCAGATGGTGTCCGGACCCGGCGCCGCAGGGACGCGAATTTTACCAGAGCAGGCTCACTCGCTCGTGACCAGCGATGCGGGGAGCCCGCGCGCCTTGAGCCGGTCGGCCAACTGCTGCGCAGCTGCGCGGCTGGCAGCCGGCCCAACGCGCACGCGATGCAAGGTCTTGCCGCCTCGGGCGACGGGCGCCACCCGGACCGGGTAGCCATCAGCCTCGAGTTGCGCCACCAGCTTGGCGGCTGACTCGGCGGAACTGAAGGCACCCACCTGCACGAAGTAACCTCCACTCACTGGAGCCCCGGGCGGCGTCGGCGTCGCGTCGGGGGGTTCCGCCGCCACCGCGGCCACCGGGCCCTTGGCAGCACCCTCCGCGGCAACCGGGGCAGAACTCGCTGGGAGCGCGACCCCGTTGCGCTGCTTGGGCATCCCTGAATCCGCGCCGGGTGCCCGAGATTCCATCGCCACGTCAGCATCCGCGACGGTCTTGCGATCGGGAGCTGGCGTGGCCGGACCGGGTGCATTGGCCGTCGAGGGCATGGGCTGCGATCGGGATGCCGCGGGTGCCGTCATCGTGCCCCCGGACTTTCCGATGTCGATCGTGAACGTGCGCCGCTCGTTGCCCGCGGATTCGTGGACAGGTGATGTCGTGGCCTTGCGGCCGGACAACAGTTCGGGAATCAGGCCGACGGCGAGGATGACGAGGACCGTGGCGCCGATCAGCCGCGCCTTCAGGGATTGATCCATGGGGCGGGAATTATACGCAGGCGAGCGCCGGCCCGACGGTATGGAACGAACCGAACACCACGATGCGATCGCCGGGTGAGGCCTCGTGCTCGGCCAGCCGCATCGCCTCCGCCACGGAGCCGGCTGGGGTCATCTTGATGCCGGCCTCGGCCGCGCGCGCGACGAGCGCGGTATCACTCTGACCCCGGGGGCCTTCGGTTGTTGCCGCGTACCACCGGTCCACCCGAGTGCGCAATGCCTCGAGCACGCCGGCAACGTCCTTGTCCGCGAGCGTCCCGATGACACCGAGCGTGCGGCCGAGGACCGGCCGGCGTGTCAGGCTCTCGGCGAGGGCGGCCGCGGCCTCCGGGTTGTGGGCAACATCGAACACCCGCTCGATTCCGTCGCGACCGGCGACTCGCTGGAAGCGACCGGGCAAGCGCACCGAGCGCAGGCCCCGCTCCACGGCCTCGCGGGCAACCGGCAGTCGCGCCTGCAGCTGCCGGAGCGCCGCCAGGGCCGTCGCGGCATTCGCGAACTGCACGACACCCTCGAGCGCAGGCGCCGGCAATGCCTCGAGGCGTCCCAGCGCGTCGACGTAGTCCCAGTCACCATCCGCGTGTACGCGCTCATGGAAGTCGCGACCGCGCAGCCATAGGCACGCGCCGAGGGATGCAGCGCTGTCCAGGATCGAGCACGGCGGATCGGGCATGCCGCAGATTGCCGGGCGGCCGGCGCGGAAGATTCCCGCCTTTTCGCGTCCGATCGACTCGACGTCGTTACCAAGGTACTCCATGTGGTCGAGCCCGACGGTCACGACCACTGCAACGTCCGCGTCCACGACATTCACGGCATCGAGGCGTCCACCCATGCCGACCTCGAGCAGAATGACGTCCGGGCATGCGCTCTCGAAGACGAGCAGCGCGGCAAGCGCGTTGTGCTCGAAGTAGGTCAGTGAGTCGGCGCCGCAGGCGTCGGCGATGCGCTCGAACGCCGCGAGCAGCGAGGCCTCCGACACCCACTCCCCGTCGATGCGTATGCGCTCGCGGTAGTCGACGAAGTGCGGCGAGGTGAATGTTCCGACGCGATGGCCGCCGGCGCGCAACATCGCCTCGAGGAGCGCTGTGCACGAGCCCTTGCCGTTCGTGCCGCCGATGGTGACTACGGGCTGCCGCGGTCGGCACCAGCCCGTGCGTGCGAGCACGCGCGACACCCTCTCGAGGCCGAGATCGATCGCACGCGGGTGAGCAGACTGCTGCCAGTCGAGCCAGTCGCGCAGCCGGGGGAAACGGACCGGCGCAGTCATCTCAGGCCGGCTCGGCCGGCCTCTCGACGGCAGGCTGATGCATCAGCAGCCTGAACCCGGCTGCGATGCGCGTGCGGAGATCCCGTCGGTCGACGATCATGTCGAGGGCACCGTGCTCGAGAAGGAACTCGCTGCGCTGGAATCCCTCGGGCAGCGTCTCTCGCACGGTCTGCTCGATGACGCGCGGGCCGGCGAAGCCGATCAGCGCGCGCGGTTCCGCGATGTTGAGGTCGCCGAGCATCGCGAGACTGGCGGACACGCCGCCGGTGGTGGGATCCGTCAGCACGGAGATGAACGGCAGGCGCGCCGCGGCCATGCGTGCCAGTACCGCGCTGGTCTTGCTCATCTGCAGCAGCGACAGCAGTCCTTCCTGCATGCGCGCCCCGCCACTCGAGGAGAAGCACACCAGCGGACGACGCTGCTCGATGCAGAATTCCGCGGCACGCGCGAAACGCTCGCCAACCACCGACCCCATGGAACCGCCCATGAACCGAAACTCGAAGGCACAGGCGACGATCTCGAGGCCCTCGAGTCGTCCCGCCATCACGACGAGCGCGTCCCGCTCGCCGGTCTGCTTCTGTGAGGCGACGAGACGGTCGCGGTACTTCTTGCTGTCACGGAACTTGAGCGGGTCGTCCGGCTCCACTCCAGTGGCAATCTCGGTGGCAGTGCCGGCGTCCAGAAATCGGTCCAGGCGGTCGCGCGCGCCGATGCGCATGTGGTAGGCGCACTTCGGGCAGACCTGCAGGTTGCGCTCGAGTTCGGCCCGGTACAGCACCGCATCGCAGGTCGGGCACTTGATCCACAGCCCCTCCGGGACCGATCGCGTGCGGCGCTCGGTCTTGATGCGCGAGGGCATGATCTTCTCGAACCAGGTCACGTCGGTTCCCCTGGAGGCAGGTCGAGGAGTCTACCGGAAGCAGCGACGCCGCAAGGCAGGCCGAACTCCGACGGATACTCGACCCCCGCGAAGTAGAGACCCTGCGGCGGCGCGGTCGGCCCGGCTCGCGTTCGATCGCGCGCCTCGAGCACCTCGGTCAGCCAGTGCTCCGGACGCTGTGCACTGCCCACCAACAGCAACGAGCCCACGATGTTGCGCACCATGTGATGCAGGAAAGCGTTCGCAGTGACCACGATCCGGATCTCCCCGCCCGAACGCTCGACACTCACGGCAGTCAGCCGCCGCATCGCTGTGCTCGACTGGCACTCCGCGGCGCGGAACGAGGAGAAATCGCGCTCGCCGAGCAGCAGCTGTGCGGCTCGATGCATGGAAGTGGCGTCGAGCGGACGTCGCACCCAGCACGCGCGCTGCCGCTCTATCGCCGGCCGGATGCGGCGATTGAGTATCCGGTAGAGATAGGTGCGGGAAAGCGCTGAATGGCGCGCGTGGAATTCGTCGGGGACCTCGCGGGCCCAGAGCACGCTCAGGTCATCGGGTGCGCCAGCCGTGGCGCCGAGCGTCCAGGCCGACTCGGGTCGCGATGCCGTGGAATCGAAGTGCGCGACCTGCAGCAGCGCATGCACGCCCGCGTCGGTGCGCCCGGCGGCTGCAAGCTGGATCTCATGACCCGCCACTGCAGCGAGGGCAGCCTGCAGCGCACTCTGGACGCTGCGTGAATGCGACTGCTGCTGCCAGCCAGCGTACGCGCTGCCGTCGTATTCGATGCCGAGCGCGATCCGCGCCATCGCCGCCCGTCAGGGCAGCCCGGACATCAGCCGTTCGGCCTCCTGCTTGTGCCCGGCGTTGCCTTCCTTGAGCACTTCCTCGAGGATGCTTCGCGCGCCCTCCGGATCACCCATATCGATGTAGGCTCGCGCCAGATCGAGCTTCGTGCCGACCTCGCTCATCGTGATGTCGCCGTCGCCCTTGAGGTCGATTCGCGTTACCTGGCCCGTGTCCTCCAGGCCCGACAGATCCACGACCGGCAGTTCGCCGGTGGCAGTGGAGAGCTCGATCACCTCGGTGCCGGACCCGGCCACTTCCTCCAGCACCTGCTTGCCCAGCTCATCGAAGTCCACCTTCATCATGCTGGTCGTGCTCAGCAGGTCCTTCTCCGGCGCCTGCTCATGTCCGCGACGCAGGATCGGCTGCTGTACGGTTTCCTCGAATGCGGACCGGCGCTTGGACATGTCCTCCTCGACAGTGTCCTCATATCCGATGCTGCGTTTGGACATGTCCTGCTGGACCGTGTCCTCGTATGCGGGGCCACGCCTCGACATATCTTCCTGGATCGTGTCATCCACCGACGTGCGTCGATCGACCATCCGCTGCTCTACCGTTTCCTCCAAGCCGTCTGGCCGCCGCTCCGACCGCGTGGAGTCGAGCCCCTCGATGTCGCCTGTATCGAGCCCCAGTTCATCGATCGCGAGTTCCGCGGTGGGCTCTTCGACGGGTAGGAGCACCCTCGGTGCCTCAACGGTCGGCGACAGCGAGCCGTCCTCGGCCCCGCCGCGCTGAGGCTCATCGAGCAGGAAGTCGACGGAGTCCTCGCCGCGAATCTCCGGGGCAAGCGCCGTGAGCTCAAGATCGACTGGCGCGGCGCCGCCCTCCGGCAACTCGAAATCCGTTGTGACAGCGCCACCCTGCAGTTCGAGGTCGAGGCTCGCCGCGGACGACAGGGTCTTGTCCGCGAACAACAGATCGTCCGGCGCAATCTGCCGGCCCATGATCAGGACCTTGTCCCATTCACCGGCACCGGCCTGTCCACGGGTCGCATGCAGCTGGCGCGCGGTCTCGAGGAAGCGGTCGCGGTTGCCCCACACGAAGAAGATCTCGACGAGCTTCAGCATCAGGTCGCGACGCTGCGGCTCGCGCTTCAAGGCCAGCTGTACCAAGTCGGCTGCCTGGTCGTAGAGGCCGTAAGCCATGTGGAAGTCGGCCTCTGCGAGCGGATCACCCGCTTCGATGCCGAGCGGCCCGTCGCCCGAGATCGTGTCGGCGACCGTGGCCGCACGTCGGCCGCCATCGGCCGCGGCTGCTGCCGCCGCAGCAACCATGGGCTCCGCGGCGTGGCGTTCCTCGACCACGATGTTGGGCTCGCCGCCGCGGGGCGCCGGGCGAACGCGCATGTCGCCTGTCGGGCGCGGGGCCAGGGCCTCCTCGAGGCCATCCTCGGCCGGCCGCGCCTCGCGACGCCGGCGCGACCAGAGGACGGCGCCGAGCACGAGCAACAGTGGCAGCAACAGGGCCCACCAGTAATTCCGCACGCGATCGAACAACGACGGCTCTTGCGCCTTGCGCTCGGCGGCCTTTCGCTTGGGTTTCTCCGGCGGCGCTGTCTCGGGCTGTGCCGCAGGTTGAGGTCCCGCTGCCGCCGCGGGTTCGCTCGTTGTCGTTTCCGGGACCGGGCTCACCACCGCGCCGGGCGCGGCCGGCTCGACACCAGGCTCCGTGGCCGGCGGCACCGTGGCACCCTGCAGGGTCGCCAACTCGGCATTGCGGACCTCGAGCAGCCGGCGCGCTTCGGCCAGTTCTGCCTCGACGATCTGCAGGCGATCCTGGAGTTCGGCCGTGGACGCCGCCGCGTCGGCTGTCGCGCCGCCCGGCTGCGCCGCGGGCACCGCGGTCGCGGGTGACGGAGCAGCGCTGCCCTGCTCGGGTGTCACCAGACGCAGGCGGCCACCCTCATCACTGGGCGGTGTCCCGGCAGCGGCACCGCCGGACCAGAGTCGATACTGGCGCGCGACCTCGTCGGCCGCCGCGGACGCCGAAATCGCCGACACTTCGCTGCTGGTGGGGATGCGCAATTCGCTGCCGGCACGCAGCACGTTGATGTTGCCGCCGAAAGCCGCCGGATTCGCCTGGTAGATGGCGACCATCATGCGGTTGACTTCGGATCTCGGTCCCGGACCAGCCGCACTTGCGATTCGCCACAGCGTGTCATTCGGGCGGACGCTATAAGTGCTGCCTGGATCGATGCTGACCGGCCGCGCGGCCGGCGCCTCGCCGGTGCGGGACGTGCGCCCCGCGGGGGATCGCCCTGAGGCGGATTCGGGCACCGTCGGTGTCGCGATCGTCCGTGGCCCGGTCTCCAGCGTCGGCCCCGGAGATGACGGTACCGGGGCCGTCGCGACCGTAGCCGGGGCCATGGTCGGCGGGTCGAGCAGCACCGTGTACTCGCGAAGCAGGCGGCCGCGAGGCCAGCTGGCCTCGATCAGCAGCGTGACGAACGGTTCGGTCACCGGTCGCGGCGAAGTGATCTTGAGCACGTCTCGGCCACCGGAACGCGCGACGCGGAAGGTGAAGTCCGACAGAAACGTCGGCTTGTCGATTCCGTAACGCTGGAAGGCGTCGGACGGCGCGAGCGCGGCGCGGAGCGCGGACAGGTCCTCTGTAGTCGCCGAGACGAGTTCGATCTCCGCGTCGAATGGCTGATTAAGTGCCGAATTCAGGCGAATCTCGCCAAGCCCGAGTGCGTAGAGCGCGGATGGCGCTGCCAGGGCGCTCAGCAAAAGGGCACGGCGAACAGCTCTCTTCATGGGGACTCCCCGGACACGCAAGCCCACGTCGCGTCTGCCCGCTTACCGGCCTCGACACGTTCAGGCGGATACTGTGAATTAAACATAACTATAGCCCACGGCCGGGACAGCTCCCAAGGTCGGCCGGATTCGGGATGCTTTTTAACCTTTCGCGGCGGATCAATCGGGGACGCGGTGCACAGTTCCGCGCCGAGAGGTAATCCGTCAAGCGGACCCGGGGACGACAGGCGTCAGGCAACGGACGTCGGCATTCTGGGCGCGGTGCCGTAGGTAATGGTCCATCAGCACCAGGGCGAGCATCGCTTCGGCAATCGGCACCGCACGAATGCCTACGCAGGGGTCATGTCGGCCCGTGGTGCTGACCTCGACCGGTTCGCCGCGAACGTCAACGGTCCGGCCCGGAATCACGATGCTCGACGTGGGTTTCAGCGCCAGGCTCACGATGACGTCCTGTCCCGACGAGATACCGCCCAGCGTTCCGCCGGCATGGTTGCTCAGGAACCCCGCCGGCGTGATCTCGTCGCGATGCTGCGAACCGCGCTGCTCGACCACGCGGAATCCGTCCCCGACCTCAACGCCCTTCACGGCGTTGATACCCATCATCGCGTAGGCAAGATCGGCGTCCAGCCGGCCAAACACCGGTTCACCGAGACCCGGAGGAACGCCGGTCGCCAGCACCGTGACCCGCGCGCCGACCGAGTCGCCTTCGCGACGCAGCCGGTCGATGAGGGCCTCGAGTTCGGGGACGCGCGCTGGGTCCGGGCAGAAGAACGGGTTGCGATCCACTTCTTCGAGGTCGCGGGGCTCGAGCCTCGTGTCACCGATCTGCGCAAGCCAGCCCCGGATGCAGATGCCGAGCCGCTCTGCCAGGTACTTGCGCGCGATGGACCCGGCGGCCACCCGCATCACCGTCTCCCGCGCCGAGGAACGCCCGCCACCGCGGTAGTCGCGGAAGCCGTACTTCTGCTGATACGTGTAATCGGCGTGTCCGGGTCGGAAGCGGTCCTTGATCTTCTCGTAGTCGTAGGAGCGCTGATCCTCGTTGCTCACCAGCAGGCCGATGGGAGTGCCGGTCGTGCGGCCCTCGAACACGCCGGAGAGAATCTGAACGCGATCCGACTCGCGACGCTGGCTGGTGTAGCGCGATGTACCTGAGCGCCGTCGTTCCACGTCGCGCTGGATGTCAGCCTCGCCGAGCTCCAGTCCTGGAGGACATCCGTCCACGATGCACCCGAGCGCAGGCCCATGGCTCTCGCCGAAGCTCGTGACGGTAAACAGCTGCCCGAACGTATTGCCAGCCATGTGGTCCCCGAGGACGCAACCGAGAGGTCGCGGTCAGTTCAGAAAATCCCGGCGCCGAAGCAGGAACACCCCGCCGCCGCCCTGCTCGAACTCCAGCCAGACGAACGGCAGCCGTGGAAACGCCTCGTTGACGCGCGCCTCGCTGTCGCCGACCTCTACGATCAAGACGCCGTCCTGCGCCAGGTGCGCTTGCGCGCCGGCAATGATGCGACGCACGACGGCGAGGCCGTCGGACCCGGCGCGCAGCGCGAGCTCGGGCTCGTGCAGGTATTCCAGCGGCAGGGCCGCCATCTCCTCGTCGCTCACGTAAGGCGGATTCGCGACGATGAGATCGTAGCGCTCGCCGGCTACCGGATCGAAACAATCACCCTGCAGCAGCCGCACTCGGTCCCCGACACCATGCTTTGCGACGTTGCGCGCCGCGACCGCGAGCGCATCCGCCGAGATGTCGATGGCGTCGACCCGCGCCTGAGGAAATGCGAAAGCGCAGGCCACGGCGATGCACCCCGAGCCCGTGCCGATGTCGAGCACCCGCCCCACGCGCCCGGGCTCCAGCCAGGGCTCGAAGCGCGCCACCGCCAGCTCTGCAAACGGCGAGCGGGGCACTATGACGCGCTCGTCGACCTCGAATTCCAGGCCCGCGAACCACATGCGACCCATCAGATACGCCGCCGGAACGCGACGTTCGATGCGCTCCGCGAGCAGGTCGAGCACCCGCGTGACGTCGGCAGGATCGGGATGTCTGCCGTAGGCGGACTCGGCGTCCTGGTGATCGAGGTCAAGGGCGTGGAAGACGAGCGCCGCGGCCTCGTCCACGGCGTTTCCGGTGCCGTGGCCGTAGGCGAGTCCGGCGCGATCGAAAGCCGTCGCGCCATGACGAATCAGTTCGGCGACGGTCGGTGAGCTGGGCAGGTCGCGGGTGATGGGGCGGAGACTCGGCATGTCGGGGCAGGTTGATGTGGGATAATTCAACTTACGTCAGTCCCGACCGAGTTTCCCCAACCCGCCCATGGCCGCACGTCCGTTGAGGATCGGCATCCTCGTCATTGTAGCGTTTGCGGCCGGGCTGATCCTCGCCCGTCTCGTGACACCCGTGCGCGAGGCAGCACCACAGACCGAGCGTGCGACGCTGTTGCCGGAGCCTCGGCCACTGCCCGCGCTCGCCCTGTCCGACCAGGACGGGCACGCGCTTGCACCCGATTTCTTCAAGAGTCACTGGACGCTGGTGTTCTTCGGCTTCACGCAGTGCCCGGACATCTGCCCCACCACGCTTGCGACACTGGCGCAGGTGAGCAAGCAGCTGGCCGACCTTCCGCCGATGCAGAGGCCTCGCGTACTGCTCGTCAGCGTCGACCCGGAGCGCGACCCCCCGGAGCACCTCGCTGCCTACGTCCGGTTCTTCGATCCCGGGTTCATGGGTGCCACGGGATCGCTCGAAGCGACCGCGGCTGCAGCCGCGGCCTTCGGTGTGCCCTACGCGAAGGTCACGATGCCGGACGGCGGCTATACGATGGATCACGGCTCGGGGCTCTTCGTGGTCGGGCCTTCCGGCGGCATCGTGGCGTTCCTCTCGGCACCTCACGACGCCGCGGTCATCGCGCGTGACTATCGCAAGGTCGTTGCATGGGCGGGCGACCAGCGATGACCGCCGCACGCGATGAGGCGGGCGCCTCCGATCGCGCATTCGCGCTGGTCCAGGAACTGCTGCCCCAGCATCTGCTGTCGCGTGTCATGCACCGGCTCGCGCGCAGCACACAACCAACGGTACGCCACACGATCATCCGCGCCGTGATGCGCGCCTACCCGACGATTGACCTGAGCGATGCCGAGCAGCCCGATCCGTTCGCCTATCCATCCTTCAACGCTTTCTTCACGCGTGCACTCCGGCCGGGCGCGCGCCCGCTAGCCGGTAACGACCAGGATCTCGTATCGCCGGTCGACGGAACGCTGAGCCAGTCCGGCACGGTGCGGGAAGGCCTGCTGCTGCAGGCCAAGGGCATGAGTTACACGGCGGGCGAACTGCTGGCCGATCAGGCATCGGCCGACCGCTACGAGGGGGGCTGCTACGCCTGCATCTACCTCGCGCCCTACAACTACCACCGCATCCACATGCCGCTCGCCGGCCGCCTCGCGGTGACGCGCTATGTGCCCGGGCGGCTCTTCAGCGTCAACGCGGCCACGGCCAGGACCGTGTCAGGGCTCTTCGCCCGCAACGAACGCGTGATCTGCGAGTTCGAGACGGAACTGGGTCCGCTGGCGATGGTCCTGGTCGGCGCGCTGTTTGTCGGCAGCATCGAGACCGTGTACGCGGGCGAGGTGAATCCGCCACCGGTACGTGGCGGTGCGGTGCGCACGATCGAGGCCGGCGCGGGCCGCGCGTTTGCGCGGGGCGAGGAACTGGCGCGTTTCAACATGGGCTCGACGGTGGTGCTGCTGCTGGGCAACAGAGCCACGCGCCTCGCACGGGGCCTCGGCCCGGACAGCACGCTGCGGCTCGGACAGCTGCTTGCCAGCCTCGCATGATCGACGAGGCCGCACGCTGGCGCCCCACCGCGCGCCTCGAGGTGCTGCGCCTGCGGGCGCAAATTCTCGAGACCGTTCGCGCGCATTTCGCCGCCACCGGTGCGCTCGAGGTGGAGACACCGGTGCTGGTGGGTGCGGCGGTCACCGATGTGCACCTCGAGTCGCTCGAAGTGCGCCGTAGCGACGGTTCGCGGGTCGGGTTCCTGCAGACCTCGCCCGAGTACGCGATGAAACGGCTGCTCTGCGCCGGCGCGCCTGACCTGTTCCAGGTCGCGCACGTGTTCCGCGAGGGCGAGCGAGGCCGCAACCACAACCCCGAATTCACCATGGTCGAATGGTACCGACTGGGCATCGACCACCATGACCTGATGCGCGACGTCGAGAATCTGCTGCGGGCCGTGCTGGAGCCGCGGCGGACCGTGGGCACCACGCGGACCGTCACCTACGCCGAGGCCTTTGAGGCAACGCTCGGCTGCAACCCGCTCGAATCGAGCGCGGCCACGATCGAGTCCTGCCTGCGCAGTCACGGGCTCGACGTACCCGCGTTTCTCGCCGGCGACCGGGATGGCATGCTCGACCTCGGCATGGCGACCTGCGTAGCACCTGGTTTCGATCAGGGGCGTATTACGTTCGTTCACGATTTCCCGGCGTCGCAGGCGGCCCTCGCCCGCATACGCGGCCCGGTCGCGTCCCGTTTCGAGGCCTTCTGGGGCGGCCTCGAGCTCGCCAACGGCTTCCACGAGCTGGGCGACGCGGCGGAGCAGCAGCAGCGCTTCGCCTCGGACGCTGCAGAGCGTGCGCGACGCGGCCAGCCGCAGCGCGCGACCGACCGGCACCTGCTCGCGGCACTCGCCTCGGGCCTGCCGCCCTGCGCCGGTGTGGCGCTCGGTTTCGACCGGGTGGTCATGATCGCTGCCGGCGCAATGCACATCGACGAGGTCATCGCGTTCCCCATCGAGCGCGCCTGAATGGAGAAACCCGCGACATGCACGCATTGACCGAGTTGCCCGCGGACAAGGCGGCCGCGTACGCCGGGCTCGAGAAGAGCCTGCGCGCGCTGCTCCAGGGCGAACGTGATCTCATCGCCAACGCCGCGAACTTCACTGCCCTGCTCTACTGGAGCCTGCCGCAACTCAACTGGGCGGGTGTCTATCTGGTCGAGGACGCGACCGGTGACCTGCTGCTCGGGCCCTTTCAGGGCAAGCCCGCCTGCGTCCGCATCCCCGTAGGCCGTGGTGTCTGCGGCACCGCAGCGGCACGCCGCGAGACGCTCGTCGTGCCGGACGTGCACGAGTTTCCCGGACACATCGCCTGCGACTCGGCTTCGAACTCCGAAATCGTCGTGCCGATCCTGCGCGGGAACGAGCTGGTCGGCGTGCTCGACCTCGACAGCCCCGTCCCCGCCCGCTTCGACGAGGTCGATGCTCGCGGGCTCGAAGCGCTGGTGGCAGTGTTCGTCGCATCCCTGGCTGCGGCGGCGAACTGACCGTCGCACGAGCGGAGCAAGGGCCTGAGCGCTACTTCACCAGGTGCCTCACGTCGGTATTGAGCACGGTCCAGAGCCATTGCGCGGCGGCGACCGCGAGATAGGCGACCAGCAGACGCGTCGTCAACCATTCCACTCCGCGCGACAGTGCCGACGCGGCAGAGCCTGCCCGGCGACCCTCGGGATATGGCGTCCCCATGGCGTACCCCTCCTTCTTGTTGTTCGCAGGAGGAACGTACGACTGTTACGCAGGGAATTGTGACCGTCTTCACATATCGCAGCAGCGACTTCAAGGCGCGATATGCCGCCCAGGCCAGGGAGTCAGTGGCGCGGGAACCCTGCGGTCGCGGGACTCGCGACCGGAGGCGACCGCAGGCGGGCGGTCAGCCCTTGGCGCGGGAGAGATACTCGCCGGTGCGGGTGTCCACGCGGATCACCTCGCCCTCGTTTATGAAGAGCGGAACGCGTACCACGGCGCCCGTCTCGAGCTTGGCGGGTTTCTGGCCACCGGTGGCCGTATCGCCTCGTACGCCGGGATCGGTCTCCACGATCTTGAGTTCGACGTGCGCGGGCGCTGAAACAGACAGCGGCGTGCCGTTCCAGAGCATCACCTGGCAATGGACTCCGTCCTTGAGCCACTGTGCCGCGTCAGCCATGGCCTCCTTGCCGGCGGTGTGCTGCTCGAAGTTGTCCGGAACCATGAAGTGCCAGAAGTCGCCGTCGTTGTAGAGGTACTGCATGTCCGTCTCGACGACGTCGGCCGCCTCGACTGTATCGCCAGACTTCATGTTGCGCTCCAGCGTGCGCCCGGTCTTCAGGTTGCGGATGCGTACGCGGTTGAATGCCTGCCCTTTGCCGGGCTTCACGAACTCGTTCTCCACGATTACGTACGGGTCGCCCTCGAGAATGATCTTGAGACCCGAGCGGAATTCGTTGGTGCTGTAGCTGGCCATGGCAGTGTCACCGGGTAATGGGTTTGCGGGGTGGCTGTAACGGGAAATCGCGAGCCCCTCTCCGGGACAGGTACCACCCCGCCGCAACGAAGCCGGGCATGATACCCGCAAGCCGACCCGCGCGTCAGCCCTTTGATGAGGCCATGCGGCCACGTCGAGCGGGTTCGGCCATCAGGTCCGCGCGAGCTGTTTCCGGGGCCGGCCACGCACGGCGCCACCCACGTCGGACGATGCTGCCACCTGCGTCACGCTAGCCGCGGAGTACCACTGATATAGTCCCGGCCCGTTCTTGGACTCGCGACGCCGGCGCGACCGGCTCGCTGGGGGAGTGAACTTGGCCGAGACCGGCGCAATACCCGTAGTGGTCCTGTCGCGACAGCAGGATCCCGTCGAGATCATCAACAGCACCCTGCGTAACGCCGGACACCCGGTTCACTGCACCTGGGTGCGGGACCTGTCGTCGCTCGGCGACGCGCTGGCGCAGGCCTCGCCGGAGCTGATCTTCGTCTGCTCCTCCGACAGCGACGAGACGGCAGCGGCGCTCGAGGCGCGACAGCGCTTCGCGACGCAGGTGCCGACGCTGCTCGTACGAGACACCCTCACCGAAAACGACCTCAGCGAGGCGCTGGCGCGCGGCGCCCAGGACGTCGTCACGCTGAACGCCCGACCGCGCCTGCAGGCGGTGGTGAGCCGCGAATTGCACTCTGCGCGGCTCGATCGGGCTCTCGCCGGAACGCTGGCCTCGGCGAGACAGTACCGCGACCAGATGAAGGCATTCATGACGGGCTCTGCGGATGCGATCGCGCACGTGCAGGAGGGCATCGTCGTGGACGTGAACCCGGCCTGGGTCGAGCTGTTCGGCCACGAGGAACCGGCGGCGTTCCTGGGCCAGCCGCTCATGGACTTCTTCCAGCAACGCAGCCACGCGGCACTCAAGGGCGCGCTGGTGGCGACGGCTCAGGGCCGCTGGTCGAGCCACTCTCTTCACGCCGTCGCAACCATGCCAGCCGGCACCGAGTTGCCGGTGGAGATCGAGTTCGAGAGCTTCGAGTTCGATGGCGAACCCGCGGTCCGCATGCGCGTTCCGACCCAGAAGCGCGACGTCGAGACCCTGACGCGCCAGCTCGATGAAGCACTGCAATTCGACACGACGACCGGGCTCCTGAAGCGAGCCGCATTCCTCGAGCAGGCAACCGCGCAGGCCAGTCACGCGCTCAAGGCCGGCTTGAGGGCGCTCGTCTACTTGGAGCCCGACAACTTCGCGAGCCTCGAGACCGGCGCGGGACCGCTGGCCGCGGAGAGCATCATCGAGACCGTCGGCCAGCAGCTCCGCGCGCAGCTGCAACCAGGGGATCTCGCGGCGCGCGTCACCTCTCGCGGCTTCGCGCTGCTCGTCGAACGTGGCAATACGCGCGATCTCGACGCATGGGTTGCACGCCTGCTGCAACGCCTGTCCGAGCACGAGAATGCCGGCTCCGGGCGCTCGCACCCGGTAACCTGCAGCGCCGGCGCGACATTGCTCAACGCGCATGGCGAGGGGATTGCCGCCGCGCTCGATTCCTCGGTGAAGGCGCAGCGCCAGGCCTCAGCCGCCGGCGGCAACCGCCTGCGACGCCCGGAGCCATCAGCCGCAAAGCCGGAGTTGGAGGCTGCCGACCAGGCCTGGGCGACCCGTATCCGCTCGGCACTCATGGCCAACCGCTTCCGCCTCGTTCACCAGCCGATTGCGAGCCTGGTCGGCGACGGCAAGCCGATGTTCGATCTCGTGGTGCGAATGCTCGACGAGAACGGCGAGGAAGTGCTGCCGTCGGAATTCCTCGCAGCGGCGCAGCGCACCGACCTGCTCAAGAACATCGACCGCTGGGTCGTAGGTGCCGCGATGTCGTTCTGCTCGGCCCGCGGCGATGCGAGCGTCTTCGTGCGCCTGTCGCGCGACTCGATGCGCGATCGCACGCTCGGTGCCTGGCTCGCCCAGCAGATCCGCGCGACGAACGTCGATCCGAAGCGGGTGGTATTCGAGCTGCCCGAGGAGGTCGCGACCTCCAACCTCAAGGAGGTGCGGGCCCTGGAGGCGCTCGTGAAGCCGCTCGGGTTCCAGGTGGCAATCGAAAACTTCGGCGCTGGGACTGACCCCGAGGCGGTGCTGGGACAGGTCGCGGCGAGCTACGCGAAGATCGACGGTGCACTGATGCAGGGCCTCGCCACGGACCGGGCACTGCAGGAGCAGGTCAAGACGCTGGTGCAGGCGGCCAAGGCCCGTAGCGTGACCACCATCGCCGAGCGCGTCGAGGACGCCAACACGATGGCGGTTCTATGGCAACTCGGCGTCGAGTATGTGCAGGGCTATTTCGTCGGCAATCCCGAGGAAGTGGTGATACACGGCGCGCGTTGAGCGGATCGGGCGCCCTGTCCGACCCGCCGCGGCCCGTGCCGGAAGCAGCGCGGCGGCCACCTCAGCCGCCGTCGACCTCCAGGCCTTCAACCTTGCGCCACCCGCGCGGCAGCACCGCGCCACGCTGGCCGCGTTCGCCGCGATAATCACCCAGTTCGCGGTAACTCAACCCCATATGGCGTTCGCCCGACAGTACGCGCAGGGACTGCCCCGGCGCGACCGCCGCGATGGCCACCAGCGCCTCCTCGCCGCTCACCGCCTTCTTCGAGGAAATGCCGAAGATCTTGTTGCCCTTGCCGCGCGGCAGCTCCGGCAGGTCCGCGACCGGGAACGTGAGCAGCCGACCGTCGGAATTCACTGCGGCAAGCAGTACATTCTCGCCCCCCGGAACGGCCGCCGGCGCAAGCACCGAGGATCCCTCGGGCACCTTGAGAATCGCCTTTCCCGAGCGGTTGCGGCTGTGCAGTTCACCGAGTCGTACGACGAAGCCGTAACCGGCACCGCTCGCGACGACCCAACGATCGCCCGGCTCGCCGATCAGCACCCCCGGGAAGCTGGCGCCGTCGGGCGGATCGAGTCGACCCGACAGCGGCTCGCCCTGCCCGCGCGCTGACGGGAGGGCATGCGCCGGCAGGCTGTAGGCGCGGCCGGTACTGTCGAGGAACACCGCGAGCTGCGTGCTGCGGCCCCGCGCCGCGGCGCGGAACTCATCACCCGTCTTGTAGGAAAGCGTACGGGGATCGATGTCGTGACCCTTGGCGGCGCGCACCCAGCCGCTGCGGGACAGCACGACGGTGACCGGTTCGCTCACCATGATCTCGGTCTCGGCGATGGCCTGCGCGGCGGCTCGCTCGACCAGGCGGCTGCGCCGCTCGTCGCCGTACTTCGCCGCATCCGCGACGATCTCCTCGCGAACCAGGCGCTTCAGCTTCGCCTTGCTCCCGAGCAGGTTCGTGAGCTCGTCGCGCTCGGCGGCGAGCTTCTCCTGCTCGCCCCGGATCTTCATCTCCTCGAGCCGTGCGAGGTGGCGCAGCTTGGTCTCGAGGATCGCCTCTGCCTGCGCCTCCGAGAGCTGGAAGCGTGCGATCAGTGCCGCCTTAGGGTCGTCCTCGTAACGGACGATTCGGATCACCTCGTCGAGGTTCAGGTAGGCGACCATCAGGCCGTCGAGGATGTGCAGCCGCGCCTCGACCTTCTCGAGCCGGTGCGTGAGCCGACGCGTGACCGTGTCCACGCGGAACGCGAGCCACTCCTCGAGCAGCGGCTTGAGTCCCAGCACGCGCGGCCGTCCGTCGCGGCCGATCACGTTCATGTTGACGCGGTAGCTGCGTTCGAGGTCCGTCGTCGCGAAGAGGTGCGTCATCACCTGCTCCACGTCCACGCGGTTGGAGCGCGGGGTGATCACGAGTCGCGTCGGGTGCTCGTGATCCGACTCGTCGCGCAGGTCCTCGACCATGGGCAGCTTCTTGGCGCGCATCTGCGCCGCGATCTGCTCGAGCACCTTGGCGCCGGACACCTGGTAGGGCAGCTCGGTGACGACGATCTCGCTGTCCTCGACCTCGTAGCGGGCGCGGGCGCGGAACGTGCCGTTGCCGGTCTCGTAGATGCGCGAGAGTTCCTCGCGGGGCGAAACGATCTCCGCGCCGGTCGGGAAATCCGGTCCGCGCACGTGCTGGAGCAGATCAGCGAGCGTGGCCTTCGGGTTCTCGAGCAGGTGCACGCAAGCGGCTGCCACCTCGCGCAGGTTGTGGGGCGGGATGTCGGTGGCCATGCCTACTGCAATGCCGGTCGCGCCATTGAGCAGCACGTTCGGGAGCCGCGCTGGCAGCAGGGCCGGCTCCTCGAGAGTCCCGTCGAAGTTCGGCGTCCAGTCCACCGTGCCTTCGCCGAGTTCGGCAAGCAGCACCTCGGCATAGCGCGTGAGCTTCGACTCCGTGTAGCGCATCGCCGCGAAGGACTTCGGGTCGTCGGGCGAGCCAAAATTTCCCTGCCCGTCCACGATCGGATAGCGGTATGAGAAGGGCTGGGCCATCAGCACCAGCGCCTCGTAGCAGGCGGAGTCACCGTGCGGGTGGAATTTCCCGATCACGTCGCCCACGGTACGGGCCGACTTCTTGTGCTTGGACGCCGCCGCGAGACCGAGCTCGCTCATCGCGTAGACGATGCGCCGCTGTACGGGCTTCAGTCCGTCGCCCACGTGCGGCAGCGCGCGGTCGAGGATCACGTACATCGAGTACTCGAGATACGCCTTCTCCGTGAAGTTGCGGAGCGGAAGTCGCTCGATGCCCTCGAAATTCAGTTCGTTCTGGCTGCTCACGGTCTCTCCGGGCCCGTCAGGGCTGGGGCGCGACGAGGTTGCCTTTGCTCTCGAGCCATTCGCGGCGGTCCGAGGCGCGCTTCTTGGCAAGCATCATGTCCATGACCTGGTCGGCCTGGTCCTCCGCTTCCACGGTGAGCTGTACGAGCCGGCGCGTCTCCGGCGCCATCGTGGTCTCGCGCAGCTGCAGCGGGCTCATCTCGCCGAGGCCCTTGAAGCGCGTCACGACCGGCTTGGCGCGCGGATTCTCCGCTCGGATTCGCTCGAGGATGCCGTTGCGCTCGGCATCGTCGAGCGCGTACTCGACCTGCTTGCCATAGTCGATGCGGTACAGCGGCGGCATCGCCACGAACACGTTGCCGGCGAGCACCAGCGGGCGGAAGTGCCGCAGGAACAGCGCGCACAGCAGCGTGGCGATGTGCAGTCCGTCGGAGTCGGCGTCGGCGAGGATGCAGACCTTGCCGTAGCGCAGTCCGCCCACGTTGTCGGACGCGGGATCCACCCCGATAGCGACGGCGATGTCGTGCACCTCCTGAGAGGAGAGGATCTCGCCGGACGCCACCTCCCAGGTATTGAGGATCTTTCCGCGCAGCGGCATGACCGCCTGGAACTCCCGGTCGCGCGCCTGCTTGGCGGAGCCGCCCGCCGAGTCTCCCTCGACCAGGAACAGCTCGGTGCGCTTCGGGTCCTGGCTCGAGCAGTCGGCGAGCTTGCCCGGCAGTGCGGGTCCGCTGGTGATGCGCTTGCGGGCGACCTTCTGGCTCGCCTTGACGCGATCCGCCGCATTGGAGATTGCCAGCTGCGCGATGCGCTCGCCCGCCTCGGGGTGCTGGTTGAGCCACAGGCCGAACTGGTCCTTGACGATGCCGCTCACGAAGGCCGCAGGCTCGCGCGAGCTCAGCCGCTCCTTGGTCTGGCCCGCGAACTGCGGGTCCCGCATCTTCATCGACAGCACGTAGCTCGTGTCGTCCCAGACGTCCTCGGGCGAGAGCTTGAGGCCGCGTGGCAGGAGGTTGCGGAACTCGCAGAACTCGCGCACCGCCTCCGTGAGCCCCAGGCGGAACCCGTTCACGTGCGTGCCGCCCTGGAGCGTCGGGATCAGGTTGACGTAGCTCTCCTCCAGCCGCGCTCCGCCGTCGGTGCGCCAGACGACCGCCCAATCGACACCTTCGTGCTCGCCCTCGACCGCACCCGTGAATGGCTCTTCCGGCAGCCACTCCGCTGACTCGAGCGATTCACGGAGGTACTGCTCGAGGCCATCGGCGTACTGCCAGGATTCCTTCTCGCCGGTCTTCTCGACCGCGAGACGCATCTCGAGGCCCGGACACAGCACGGCCTTGGCCTTGAGCACGTGCTTCAGCTTCGGGATGGAAAGCTCGGGCGTATCGAAGTAGTCGGGATCGGGCCAGAAGCGCACCGTCGTACCGGTGTTCGACTTCCCGACCTCGCTCACGACCTCGAGCTTCGAATGCACGCGGCCGTTCTTGAAGGCGATGTTGTATTCCTTGCCGCCGCGGCGCACCCAGCACTCGAGGTGCTTCGACAACGCGTTCACCACCGACACACCGACGCCGTGGAGACCGCCCGAGAACTTGTAAGTCTTGTCCGAGAACTTGCCGCCCGCGTGCAGCCGCGTGAGGATCAGTTCGACGCCACTCACCTTCTCCTTCGGGTGGATGTCCACCGGCATGCCGCGACCGTCGTCGGCAACCTCCACCGAGCCGTCCTTGTAGAGCGTCACGGAGATGCGGCCGCAGTGCCCGGAGAGTGCCTCGTCCACGCTGTTGTCGACCACCTCGTGAACGAGGTGATTGGGCCGGCTGGTGTCGGTGTACATGCCCGGCCGGCGCCGGACGGGCTCGAGTCCGCTCAGGACCTCGATGTCTTGAGCGGTATAGGACTGCGTCATCGGTTATCGTTCCGCGGGCTCGCGTCAGGAAAAAAGCGCGCGGATTCTAGCAGCGCGGTCCCCTCGTGGCACGCCGGCTTATCCACCGCGATCACCGAGGGCGCGCTCGACCGAGACGCGCGCCGTGCGTCCGAGAGGCGCGGGAACCTCTAACCGCTACGCGAGGTCCCTGACAAGCGCGTCGCGCGCCGCCTGCGGCAGGGGCTCGATGGCATGCCTGTACGCGTCGTGATCGATGCCGATCGCCACCGCCGCACCGCCCTTGGCCGCCGCAACCATGGCAGGGGTGAGCTCGAAGCGCAGGAAGTGCACGGACGACGTCTTCTGGTCGTTTTCCCGCTCGAGATCCTCGTCGGCGATCGCGTAGACACGCTCGCAGCCAGCCACCTGCACCCAGCAGCGGTCCTCGACGCCCTTCAGCTGCCCCAGCGCAGCGCGTCGCTGCTCGACGTCCGGGTACTCGATGAGAAGGGTCACCTTCCAGTTGGAGCCATCGGGAATCAGCGGGTTGTACGCCGCGAGTTCGTCGGCAATGCCCTCCGACTCGAAGATGCGCTCGATGCGAAGCATTTCCTGCACCTGGTACTGCACCGTGAGACGGTCCTCGAAGCACCAGGTGGAGTTCGGTCCGCACTGCAGCGTGCGGTTGCGCTTGTGGGCGATCACGCGTGGGCGGAACTCCGGGCGCTGCTTCGAGTACTGCTCCAGGCTGTAGAGGTCCTCGGGGCGCAGCTTGAGGTTGGTGGTCGCAGCGGAAGTGGCGGTCATTTCGTGTCGTTCCTCGGTTCGCTCTCGGATTGGCATGGCTTTCGCAGCCCGGCTCGCGTCAGATTCCGTAAGCCCTGCGCAGCAGCGTGAGCGGATGCGTGGGCGCCTTCGGCTCCTTGAGTCCCGACTCGATCTGGTGACCGGCCATCGGGCAGTCGCTCGCGTAGTGGTCGGCGTTCGCCTGCTGCACCTTGCTGAACACGGGCTTGCCGATCTTCATCGAGGTCTCGCGGAACTGGCGCTTCACGCCGTACGTGCCGTTGTGCCCCGAGCAGCGCTCGATCGGCTCGACCTCGGTGCCGGGGACGAGCTTCAGGACGTCGCGCGTCTTGAGACCGAGGTTCTGCACGCGCAGGTGGCAGGGCACGTGGTAGCTCACCTTGCCGAGCGGCTGCGCGAAGTCGGTGCGCAGCAGTCCCGCCTTGTGCCGCAGCATCAGGTATTCGAAGGGATCGAACATCGCGGCCTTGACCTTCTGTACCAGCGGGTCGTCCGGGTAGAGCAGCGGCAGTTCCTGCTTGAACATCAGCACGCAGGAGGGAATCGGCGCGACGATGTCGTGGCCCTGGTCGACCATCGCAGCCATCGCCGGGATGTTCACGTCCTTCGCCTTTTCGATCGACTCGAGATCGCCGAGTTCGAGCTTCGGCATGCCGCAACAGCGCTCCTGCGGAATCACGGTCACAGGAATGCCGTTGTGCCGGAACACCGCGGCGAGATCCGCGTCGATGTCGGGTTCGTTGCGGTTGCAGTAGCAGGTCGCGAACAGCGCCACGCGGCCCCTGGTCTCTCCGGTCGCCTTAACCTCGATCCCGGCCTTGTCGCCCCGCGCAACGCGGCGGCGGCCGGAGTCGCTGTGGTAGGCGGGAACGGGCGCCTCGGGATGCACGCCGAGCGTCCTGTCGAGCATGTTGCGGCCGAAGCCACTCCTGTTGACGGCGTTGACGATGCCCGAGACCACCGGGATGCCGGCGATCGTGCCCACGAGATCGGTCGACGACAGCACCTTGTCGCGAAGGGGCGTCTCGCCCTTGCGGAAGCGCAGCGCCTTGGCGCGCAGCATCAGGTGCGGGAAGTCTATGTTCCACGGATGCGGCGGCACGTACGGACACTTGGTCATGTAGCACATGTCGCAGAGGTAGCAGTGATCCACCACCTCCCAGTAGACCTTGCGGTCGACGCCGTCGAGCTCGGTCGTCGGCGAGGCGTCGATCGCATCGAACAGCAGGGGGAAGGAATTGCAGAGGCTGAAGCAGCGTCGGCAGCCGTGGCAGAGGTCGTAGACCCGCTCGAGTTCCTTGAACAGCGACTCCTCGTTCCAGAAGTCGGCATCGCGCCAGGCTATCGGGTGGCGCGTGGGCGCGGCGAGGCTGCCTTCCCGTCCGGCAGGCGCCTGGGTGTGTTCGGCCATGGTCGTCTCCTCGAGCGTGCCTGGCCCTCGCCAGG
>Ga0209254_10000679_pt1 | contig 28834 bp, 28 predicted proteins | sample FrelakmetDIP11DI_FD_187148 | JGI IMG/M metagenome (GOLD analysis project Ga0209254, IMG submission 187148) | Freshwater lake sediment microbial communities from the University of Notre Dame, USA, for methane emissions studies - DIP11 DI (SPAdes)... | ecosystem: Environmental > Aquatic >... | reverse complement strand
GGCCCCCCAACGGCCGCTTGGCCCCGGGGAGAGTGATGCCCCATCCTCACACAAAACCTCCCAGCGGGAGGCGACTTCTATCCTGACACCTGGGGGGGACAACGCGCCGGGAGCGCGTTGCCCCCACCTTCCCACCCTCATTCACCCTTTGCCCACACTGCGCCGCACTGGCGCCGGTGCGGGCTGAGGACGCCTGCGGCGCAACAACAACAGGCTTTTTATCTTATTAATCGGGGTCGGGTCCCCTCTTGTCGGAGGGGACCCCCTCAACTAGGGGCAGCGCCAAACCGCTGCGGTTGAAGAAGGTGGGCCAGCTCAAACTCGGGCCAAAGCCGTCCTGGACATGGGGTCCACTTTAATCCGCTCGATGATCCCGTCTGTAAATGTTTGCCCGAAGAGCCGCATGGGGCTCTAACATACCGGCGGCAGAGCTTTGTGCCCGGTGTGGGTAATAGTCAGCCCCCTGGGAGAGGGCCGGGGTGATGGAAACCCACTCCATGACAGCCGTGTTTTCATCCGCCTGGGCGACACGGGTGTCATGCAGGGTTAGGCAATGCGATCCCACTCCGACCAGGAGCGAGCGATGCAGTCTTCAATGGCCAAACCCGCGAAGTAGTTCCCGGTAATCGCCAGGTTTGACCCTTCGAGGTGGTGATCGACAGCGGCCACGATAGCGGCGTGACCGATTCTTGGTGAAGGAAGCGTGACGCGCCGTTCCGTACAATCCGCCAACGCATCGGGGTCGACGCGGAGAACCTCGGACATACGTTGCAACTTACCGATTCGGTCCAGACCAGGCCTGAAATGAAAGGTGAAGGCCCGCGAGTCGGGGTCTGGGAAGGGATCCCGCGTCACGGCCGAAAAAAAGGCGTCGTCTGTTGGGATCAGAAAAGCGCACTCAGGCATCCAACACTCCGCTCGCGGCAGTCGGGTACCCACGGACTCCACCTCGACCGTCTCTAACGTATCGATGATCTGAGCTAGATTGGGTCTCGCGTTCCGGAGGAGATCTGCAGTCACCCGACAGGGAGCGGCAAGCGCCACCCTGGCCGACCCCAGCTCTCGTCCATCGCTGCAGTGGACGGCAAAGCCCCCGCTCGATTCCTCCAGTGTCTTGACGTCAACCCCGGTCCAGGTCGTTATTCCCGATTGGCTGGCGAGGGCATTACAGACAGTCTGAAGGCCGCCCTCGAATCCAAGGTGCCTTGGGAAGCCTTGGTTACGCGGCCGCTTCTTGAACAGCGAACCCGGCCCCTCCGCGGGAAACAGATCCGCCGTCTGAGACGGCACCGCCGACAGAATAGGTGACAGGACGCTGCGGAAGTTACCGCGGCCCAACAAGCTGCTGAAGTACTCTTCAATGGTAAGCCCGCGCTTGTCTCTGAAGAGGCCGACGGGAAGGTGTACGGCAGCGGTCAACCAGTCGAGCTCGAGAAGTACCTTCGGAGGCGTGAGCCAGCGGAAGGTGCCGTCACGCAACAGGCCAAAGAGCGCGCGCGCGGGTCCGCGGGTCAGCATCGCACGGTCGCAACCGGCTGCTGTCGCCATCTCGATCCACCGACAGTAGGAGTTGTATACGGTATGGGCGCCAATTTCCAACCAGAATCCGTCCTCGAACCGTCGCGTGCAGATACATCCGCCCACCTCCGCGTTTGCCTCCAACACCAGGACCTTGCGGCCTGCCTGAGCCGCCTTCCAGGCGATGGAGAGCCCACTGATGCCTCCGCCGACAACGATGAGATCAGGCTGATTCAATGGCGGGCTCCATCACGGCTGGGTCGACTGAAAGTGTCGGATTCAACATCGCAGTCCAAGATTGCCCGCGGCTTCTGCGGAAAATTTGCCAGCGAGGAGCTCCCGGATCGCCAGGCTCAGGTCGCTATGACACTCCATCGGAACGGCGTGACCGACCGACGCCAGCTCCAACCAGTGGCTGGCGGGAATCAACTCCTTGAAGCGTCGCGCCGTCATCCGCGGACAGAGAAAATCATTCTCTCCTGACACTATCAACACCGGCATGCGAAGGTGGCCAAGTCGAGACTCTGCATCGAAGGAGAGGCAGCTGTGCAGCAAAGACTCCCAGTTACTGCGACTTTGTTTGCCGAAGTACGAGTTAGCCAGATTCTTGATCCGATCCAGATTGGCATCATGCCTCTCGAAATACTCGGGCGAGTAGTAGCTGATAAACATCAGCTTGCTGAATACGGAGATGTCCGAGTCACGGAGTACATCGATGAAATGAGAAATGATCCAGCGCTGTCTGGCAAAGATACGTGAGCTGGAATTGACCAGTACGAGACTCTTTACCCTTCTGGAGTTGCGGCAGGCGAACTCTTGACCTATCCAGCCCCCCATGGAATAGCCGACGAGATGGGCGGACTCTGTACCTATCTCGTCGAGCAACCCATTGAGGTCGTCGCAATATGTGTCGAAACAGAATACATAGCCGCCACAAGACTCGCTGTCGCCGGTTCCGCCATAGTCGTAGACAACGTTTCGGTAGCAGGCTTTCAGGCCCTTGATGACCGGGTACCAGTTGCTGATACCGGAGGCGAAGCCATTGAGATAGACGATGCTTTCGTTGTTGCCGTCACCGTGAATCTCGTAGTACAGGCTGCCCGTCTGACGTTGCAGAATCATGCGGAAGTCGTCGCCTGCTCTTTGAGGAAGCCCAGCAGGGCCTGCTCGTAGCCTTCGGGGTCACTCCTGTGGGCCTGCAGATGGGAAGATCCTGGGCAGATCCAAATCCGTTTATCGGGTACCAGCTCGGCCACCGCAAGGATCTGCGACTTCAGGAAAATCGGATCTTCTTCATTGACCATAAACAGAACCCTGCTGCGCATGGCGGAGAGATCGGGAGGCCAGCGGGTCGCAAGCATGCGCGTGCCGAACAGTTGGAACCAGAACTTGAGTAACGGATAGAGCACTGGAACCCGAAAAGCCGGCGACACGAAATAGCGCCCCATGGTGTCGAGATACTTCCCATACAAATCGCCGATGCTCACACTCGGACCGCTGTCGAGTACGATGGCGTCGGGTTGCTCTGTCTCGCGAGTAACGATATAGAGAGACGGAAATGTCGAAAAAGAGAAGGCGAACAGACTGATGGTCTCCATCGCGGGCACGACCCCGCGCGCGAAGCGCAGCGCGGCCGCAACGTCATCGGTGAACTTCTCGCTCATGGGTCCGAGGGAGGGGTCGCGGCTGCTCTCACCATGGTTGCGCAAGTCGAACAACAGGACATTGAAACCGGCCCGTACCAGGCGCCGTGCAATCTTTATCTTACTCTCCTTGAATGATCCCAGTTCGTGGGTAATCAGCACGATATGCCGGCTTTTGTCTGACCTCAACAGCAGACCACGCAACTCGATACCGGAACCGGAAGGGATGCGCACCTGGGTTGCTTCCAGTTCCTTCAGATTGAGGCTCCGCCGGTTCTTGCGGTAGGGATGATAGAGTCTGTAGGCGATGTAGAACCCATACACGCCGCACACCAGAACCGGGGCCAGTACCAGTGCAAAAAGCAACGCTGTCACGACCATGTTGTCATCGCCTCTGTCAAAATGCCGAAAGCACGATCACCGTTTGCTCCTGTCGCCCCTGCCTAACCCGGCATGACACACGTGTCGCCCCGGAGGATGAAAACACGGCTTCATGCAGGGTTTCCCTCACCCCGGCCCTCCCCCATAAGGGGGAGGACAAGTTGCGCTTGCGGAGATTGTCACGGTAGCGTTGCTTGCCCTCATCGCCCGCCGTCTGCGCTGCGGCGTCGGTTAAACAGGCCAGACCATGCGCCCTTCGCCGCGCCGTGACGATGATAGCGATTGTCGTGCCATATGGGGAGGTCGTTGTCTTCCGGTCCCTAACCGCACCCCCCAGGGTGGTCGGTTTCGTAATAAGGGAGCATGTTTCCGATATCGGGCGCGTCTCGGGTATCGCTGCCGCGCACCGATCGAAGGAACAGCTCGAATCTGTCTATGCCCCAAAACTTGTTGTAACCGTACACGAAAAAGGGGATGCCGAACACACCGTCTTCACAGGCCTTCATGAGCTCGTCGACCCCCTCCGCCCGGATCTCATCCCGGTGGAGAGCGCCTGCCGTAAGCTCCGGATCGAGGCCGCAGTCCACGGCCACGGCGGCAACGGTGCGGGGATCGCAGACATCCTCGCCGCGATTCCATCGCGCCTCATGGATACTTTTGAAAAACTGCTCCCCCTTACCCTTCCGACGCGCATAGAGGTAGGCGAGGTGCGGTACCTCCCAATGCTGGTTATCCGGGGCCGCCGGCCATTTCATGGTCAGCCCGAGCCGAGAGGTGATGCGTTTTATGTCCTGCAATATGTACAGGTGCTTGGCCTTGGACATGGGCGTGTAGTGATGCTCGCCTCCACGTTCCTCCAACATCGAGCGCGACAGCTCGTCGATCTCCCAAAAGGGGACGTACTCGACATCGATGTCGGCGCAGAGCCTTTCCATCCAGCAAGCCCCAATCCATGAATAGGGGCTGCGAAAATGGAAATAGAAACGACACTTCTTCACGGTCGGTTCGTCTTGTTGAGTGCATCGACGGTGACCTCGTCGAAGCTCACTAGTTTCCACTCGCGCCGGCTGACATTCTTGGCATATCCGTGGGTGATTTCGCCGGAAGCCGTGTGTACCAGAGTGCCGTCGCGTTCCACGTAGCAATCCATCGTGTGCGTGTAGGTGGCGTCGCGGAAGATGAAATCCATCTTGAATACGGTGTAGATGGTCTCCTCCATGATCGCGTCACGCAACATGCTGATACTGGCCGAGGGTACGACCGGTATCCATTGCCGGGTGTCGAGGTAGGTGTAAATGGAGATACCGCGGTCGGCCCAGAACAGGTCCGCGACCTCTTCCATGACCCGGATGTAGCCCGACATTTGCATGAATTTCGAGTAATGGCAGTAAATGTATGGTATGTGCCATTTCCACACGAACACATTGTCGTCCGGGTCATAGACCTGTTTGATCAGGTCATCGCCGGGCTGCACGACACCCCGCCCCTGCGAGGGGTTGAATTCCGGGACCCGTGGTGCCTTGAAACCTCCCGTACGATCCAGCTTGGTCACCAGAAACGGAGCGATCGCAGCTGGGACATTTTCAATCTCCGGAATGCTGTCATGCTGCTTGAACTGCACTGCAAGCGTGCCGGTGGCGACCTTGAGGCGATCGCTGAGACGCGGCACAAACATCCGGAAGGCAAAGACCATCTCCTTATTTTCGGTCTTCTTCGGCTGGATTTCGATCTCCACCAGATCGTCAATCTTCAGGCCATGGAGAATGCGAATACTGTGATCCACCAGATCGAAGCAGATTCCGTGGTCCTCGTACAGATCTCTAGGTCGTATGCCGTGGTCCCGAAAGAAGCTGATGATCGCTTCTTCGGCCAAGTACATGACATGCTTGAATCCGATATAGGTATTGATGTTACAGCCTTCAAATCGGGTGTAGCTCTGGTAGGTCCGCACGTTGTCCGTGGAGAGCATCTTCTCCAGGGCCTTGTTACCCGATATTTCCGCTCCCAGTAAGGCGTTCATAGAAATTCCCCTCGTTCAAGATTGTCAGTCAGATGCGCAGTTGAAGTGACGAAAGCCCATCGCCAAAGGTCAGGCCGTTGCTCAACAGGGCAAGACGCCCCCCCGTAAGCCGCAGGTAGAGGGGTGCGACCAGTGCCTGGAATACCCCCAGAGCACCGTACAGCTCCCCCGTGTTTATTGTCGTGTCCACTACTGGAACGTCCGCCAACTCGGACGCTTGTGCCGCCTCGACGTGGGAGCGGGCGCGTGCGGTCGTCTGGGCCGGGACGAACCAGACGTCCGGCTTTGCGGAGGAAGTGCGCATGGAGGCTCCGGGGGCGAAGAACTCGTACCCCCCCAACGTGCCATAGGGCTCGACACCTAGACCGTCCGCAATGGGCTCCAGGATGAGGCATGCCGCCCCCTCGCCGGGTCGGGAGCCGGGCCCGGAGCGCGCCTCGGGATCGCACTCGATCAGCAGCCGCTCGGAGATGGCGTTCAGCGGCTCCACACCCACCACTAGCATCTTTTCGGCACGCCCCGAGCGGAGCATCTTCGCGGCGATGTGGAGCGCATCCAAACCGGAGGTCGCGCCGTTACACAGCATCAAATTGATGGCCTTGAGGCCGTAACGGATGGCGATGCTGGCCGGGATCACGTTGCTGGAGGCCACCGGCAGGCTCATCGGGCTGGTCCTGTCCACATGCTCCGCACGAATGGTCTCTGACACCGTGCACACGGTATCCATGTTGCCCAGGTTGGAGCTTACGCATACGCCGATGTCCGCGCGTCGAATGGGATCCACGTCCAGCAGGTCGCGGTCCTGGAGCGCCTTCTGGACCGCACACAAGGCCAGAAGGGTAGCTCGGTCCTTGTAGCGCAGGCCCTTCTTGCCAAGGATGCCCCTGGCATCGAGCTCCCCGTATGCGACCGGCCCATCGAGCGCGTCCAGGATCGGCCGTTCGCCCCATCCTGGAAGCTCGAAACCCATCCCGGTGACTGCGATCTCGGGCTTTTCGCTCATGTCAACTCCTGGCGAGAACCGCTACCGCATTGACACCCCCAAAGCCGAAGGCGTTTACCTGCACGTTGTGCACGCCGTCCGTGGGTGTGGGGGCGAACAGCAGGCGCATGCCCTCGCTCTCCTCGATCGGTTCGTGCAGACCGAAGATCGGCGGTGCCGAGCCCTCGATCAGGCTCTGGACGGCGACAACAGTGCTGATCAGGCCGGAAGCGCCGGATGTGTGGCCGATACTCGGTTTCACGCCCGTGATCAACAACTCGTTGGCATGCTTGCCGAAAAACTCGCGTACGGCCTCCAGCTCGACTTGATCGTTCAGGATGGTGCCGGTGCCATGCACGAACAGCAGATCGATCTCGGCGGGCGCCAGGCCGGAACGCTCGCCAGCGCTTTTCATGGCTTGTACCAGGCCGTCGCGGTGCGGTGCCGTATCCTGGTAGGCATCGCAGGAGACCCCAACGCCCCGCAACCAAGCCTTGGGCCGCGCGGCCGGCTCCCTCTCGAGCACCACCGCCGCCGCCCCCTCGCCCATCAAGACACCGCGGCGGTCCTTGTTGAATGAACGCAGGCACTGGGGGTGCATGGGATTCACGCGGTCGAGTAGTCCGAACATGCTCTCCGTGATCGAGTCGATACCCCCGACGATCGCCACGTCGTACGTCCCGTCCTGCAACAGGTCCATGGCTACGGCAAGGGCGAAGATCGAGGCCGAACAGGCATTGCAGAAGGTATAAACCGGAGCGGGGAATGGGAGCCGGGCGGCAGCGCAACCACCAAAATGCAGGCGATCCAGCTCGATAGAAGCTCGATGATTGTACCACAGCTCCACGGAGCGCAGCTCCCGCAGACCGGTTCCGACGAATATCCCGCAACGCGAACCCGAGACCGCCACCCCGGACTCGCCGACCGCCTGGCCGATCACCTCGGACAACCATTCGCTGGCGCGATAGGGGCGGTCCTTTCGCTGCTGACGGTCATCGATCTCGTAGGAGTGTTTGGCGTTGTATCTGCCGGCATCGAAGGCCCTTAGAGGCGCGTTTGCGTCTCTGCCCCGACACAGCGCCTCATAGCACTCCCCCAGAGTGCCTCCCAAGGAGGTTTTAACGGCCATACCGGTGATTCCGATCCTCATGATCACGCCTCCCACTCGACAAAAGTGACTGACCCCCCCCCTCCCGCATCGAAGGTTAGGGCCAGGTCGGTGGCCGGCCCATCCCGTGCGCCGGAATGCGCGGCCAGTAACACTGCAATCTGGAATCCCATCGTGGCCGACAGACAGTCCGCCACGATCACATTCGAGCACCATGCAACGGCAGAGTCCATCCCAGCCGCGCGTTGCCTCAAGGCAGCGATCACTTCGGTCTCCGTGGGCGAGAAGGCGTTGAAACAGATGTGGCGCAGGCCACGTTCCAGGCTGCCGCGCTGCGCCAGGTGCTCATCGATCAAAACGGCCATCGCCGTTATGAGGCGCTCCCGATCATAGCCCTTGAGGCGACTCAAGCGGCGAAAGCCGAACAGCTCTGCTTCGCTGTCGCTGCAGCGACTCGCGGTCGTGGCGAACAGGACACAGCCCTCACCCAAGGCCTGCCTCTCACGGAGACCGCGTGGATCGACCGGAAAGAGAAATGGGGAATAGTGACTGTACTCTTCGGCGCAGCCGACCAGGACCAGATCGGTGCGCCCCTGTCGAAACAGGTTGTCCGTGTACTCGAACGCCGTGACTCCCGAGTGCTGGCCACCTGAGACCGTGGTGTTGACACCCGTAAATCCGTGCCATATGCCCACCTGGCTGGCGGCACAGTTGATCACCGTCTGTGGAAACTGGATGGGGTTGACCCATTCCACCCGCTCCTGCTCGTGTAGATCGCGAATGAATTCGATGTGACTCTTTAGGCTCCCGGTGCCGGTACCAAGAACGACGCCGACACGGGATCGGTCCTCCTGCGAAAAGGCTGGTTGACCGGACACCAACAGATGCGAAGCCACGGTGGCGTAGGCGCCCAAATTGTCCATTCCGCGCACCCCCTTATTTCCCAGGTAGGCCTTCTTGTCGAAGGCATCGAACAACGCCGGCGGGTCTGGGAACACGCCCCAGGGGAGTCCGTCCTCATGGGCCAACCGCGCACGCACGGCATCGCAGAAGGATGCCTTACCGACACCCAACGGTGACACCGCCGTCCAGTCGCGAACGAAGAGACTCACGAACCGTCTCCATACCGTCCAAGCAGCACGATCGCGTTGTTTCCACCGAAGGCGAAGGCGTTGTTTTGCACGACGCGCAGCTCCGCGCGACGCGAGTGGTTCGGCACGCAATCGATGTCGCACTCGGGATCCCGGTGCTCGAAATGTATGGTCGGCGGCATGAATCCATACCTGAGCGCCAAAGCGCACGCGATCGCGGACAAGGCGCTGGCGGCCCCCATGGTATGTCCGAGCATCGACTTGATGGCGCTCATGGGCGGAAGATTATCTCCGAAGACCTCGCGCATGGCTGCGGTTTCGACGACGTCGTTGGAGGCGGTCGCGGTGCCGTGCGCACAGATGTAGTCGACATCCCGGGGGACCAGCCCGCTGTGCGCCAAAGCGTCGCGAGTGCAGGCGACGATGCCGTCCTTATTGGGCGACATGATGTGGCAACCATCGCAGGTCGCTCCGTAACCCAGGACTCGGGCGTACGGCTCGGCGTTGCGCGAGAGGGCTCGCTGCGCCGATTCCAAGACCAGAACACCAGCCCCCTCGCCGGGCAAGATCCCCTTCCGGTCGCGGTCGAAGGGCTGGCATTTCTCCGGGGCAAGGGCCCCAATGCGCAGGAACCCGCCGAAGTTTTTCAGGCATTCGGAATCGCTGCCCCCGCACAGAGCGATATCCACAACTCCGCTCCGGATCTTGTCGTAGGCATAGGCAATGGCGTAGTTGCCCGCTGAGCAGGCGTTGGCCAGTACGCAGCTGTCGCCTTCGAGGACGAGCTCCTCCTGTATCGAATCGGCGATGACCTCCGCGGTCAACAGCTGAGGGAGGTTGTTGCGGGGGGCGTCGGGACAGCGCACCAATGCCTCGGTGAAACGGTCGAATACCTGCGCCTCGCCGTCCGTGGTACCCATTGCGACGTCGCAACGTTCCTTCCGCAGTGCCGGTTCCGCAATACCCGCATCTGCAAGCGCCATCCTGGCCGCCGCGATCGCCATCTGACTGCTGCGGCCGAGCGTTCGGGGTGACAACCTTTCTATCCAGCATTCCGGATCGAAGTCCTGCACCTCGCAGGCAACGTGGCTGGGGAATTTATGCGTAGCGAAGGATCGGACCACAGTGGCGCCGTTACGACCGCCCTCGATGCCCTCTCGAAACGCCTGTCGGCCGATGCCAACGCTGGAAACCACGCCCAAGCCCGTAACGACCACCTGCCGTTCACGCGCATTGCTCATGAGATTAATCCCCGCAACCAATCCCAGGCACCTGTTCGTCAATTGCCCGTGTACTCGTCCACGACCTCGATGATGCCTTTCAGATTGACCATGCGCGCCAGCTCGTCTTGGGGAATCTTTGCTTTGAAGTTACGCTCCAGGGCGGCCAAGATCTCAATGGCGCGCAGCGAGTCGGCGTTATGATCTTCCTTGAGCAGGCTGGTTTCGGTGATCTCATCCTCGTCGATCTCCAGGATCTCGCATACCATCTCCTTGATTCGTTCGTTGCGTTCGGCAATAGCGGCTGTGGTAGACATGGCGAAGTCTCCTTGTGAGTGGATGGAATTCAGGACCGGAAAAGTCCAGTAACGGCTAGATGGTCAGTATCTCTCCACCGTCGATATTGATTACGTTGCCGGTCATCCAGGAATGGGGCATTCGGCTGAGGGTGCAAAGCGCCTCACCGATCATCTCAGGTGTGGATATCCGACCATGGGGATTGTTTTCCTCGGCCCGGCGCAACAGATCCTGATATTCGGGTATCTTGCGCAATGCCGGCGTGTCGGTAATGCCGGCCCGAATGCTGTTGACCATCACCCCGTATGGTGCGAGCTCGACGGCGAGCTGCCGGACGTGGGATTCCAGCGCACATTTGGCGGCTGATACGGCGCCATAGCTCTTCGTATACATGACGCTCCCCCCGCTGGTCATGGCGAAGATCTTCGAGCCGCCTCCCAACAACGCCCTCTCCCATAGGTCTTGGGTCCAATAGACCAGGCTGTGCGCCATGACCGAAAGGGTCATTTCCATCTGGGTTTTTTGGATGGTTTCCTCATCGGGCTCTTCCCTGATAAAGGGAAGCAGAGTGCCGAATGCCAGCGAATGCAGGAAAAGCGTTAGCTTTTCGCCGGAGAGCAGAACGGCTATCTCATCGAGGATTTCCTGCCGCGCCTTGCGGTTGTCCGCGTTCTTGTTGAAAAAGGAAACGTGCCCGCTGGTAAGCTCCAGCTCTTGGCGCAGACTCTCTACCCGGTCCGCGTTCTCCGCCAGGTCGAAGTAGACGCCGAGTATGTTCCAACCCTCCCGGCTCAAGGCCCTAGCGCAGGCGCGGCCCATGCCGCTGGAGACCCCGAGTATGAGACACCAATTCGCGTTCTCCATATCAGTCGTACTCCGCATCCGGTTTCATTACCTCTACCGCAGAGATGTGACCAAGCGGCCCAATCGCGATGCACAATGCGCGATCCAAGTTCAAGGCGCACCACGAGAGATGAGCCAGGGGCAACAGGGTACCAAGCCAGGTATCTTGCGTTGGCGTAACGATGGCATCCGTGCCGATGCCATGAGCGTTCAGAGCGCGCTCGATCAATCCATGCACATGCCGGCTGTGGCTGTCGGTCAACATCGATACATAGACGCGCAGGCTCCCTCCACCCCGCAGCAACGGGGAGAAATCCTGCTGCAGGCGCTCGGCCAGAGACTCGACTGCTTCGGTGACACCCGGGATATCCGGGATGAAGCGGTTCAAGGTTCCGCCGAGTCGGGCGACCCTATCCGCCTGTGCACCACTCGCGGGAGACGCATCGACCGCCTGAAGCCGCAGTGCCCACGCACCGCCGATGGTGGTGACGGGATAACCGGAGCCCAGAACGAACTCGCTGTCGTCTTCCATGGCCCCGACGATGACGGTCGAGGCACGCCCCTCGATGATGGAGGTTTTCGCCAACGCAACCGCTTCCAGTCCGGCGGTCAACGGATTCACGAGGGTGATGTTGAATGCCTTGGCTTGGTGCTTGATCGAAAGGGTACCGGCACCGACGTTCGCGCAGAAAGACGGCGCGCGCATCGGGTCGATTGCGTTGCAGCCCCGCTCCAGCAGGGTTCTGTCGAACTCGTCGATCTCCTGCCGAGTGCAGGTGTTGGACGCAATGATCATCCCCTTTCGGTCCGAGTCCGCGACTACCTCTCCCGGCTTGGGTACGGCCTCGAACTGGCGAATGGCCGCAGTGAGATAGCGCGTCGCCGCGTTGAGGTACTTGAATCCCCTACCACCTATATCGACCTTGGGGTCGAACCAGGGCTGCTCACTGCGTGCCCAAAGTCGCTCCAGGTGAAAGTCCCCCAGACCCTGCGCACCCTTCACGCAGGGCGTCATGGGACCTATGCCGGTCACGGTTACGTTCATGGTCTTGACAGCACCAAGGAGATGTTATTACCGCCGAATGCGTACGCATTCACCAGGATATTGTGGACCGTCCGATCGAGCGGTCCATCCACCGGCATCGGCATGTTGAAGTTGGCCTCGCGCGTCCGCAGATTGGCGGTGGGAGGGATACGTGAGTACTTGAAGATGAGACAGGCCGTGAGCACCGAGAAGGCACCGGCGGCTCCGCCGCTGTGTCCAAGCTTCGATTTGATGGCCGTGATCACGGGAAGTCTCTTACTTTGGCCGAAAACATGATTGAGCACCTCGACCTCGACGCTGTCGTTCAAGGGCGTGCCGGTGGCATGAGGCAACACACAATCGATGTCGTCCGGCGACAGGTCGCTCAACCGCAGAGATTCCCGGAGGGCACGCTCGATCTGCTCCCCTCCCGGCTCGGGGGCGGTTGGTTGATAAGCGTCGCAGCTCCAGCCCGAGCCTCTGAGCTCGCAGTATGCGTACCCGTGGCCACGGCGCCGCATGGATTGCGCCGATTCGAGCACCACGTAGGCAGCGCCCTCGCCGAGCACGGCTCCCTGTCTGTCTTTATCGAACGGCCGGCATTTTCCCTGATCCAGGGCGCCGAGCCGATTGAAGCATGACAGAACGATCCGCGAAGCCGATTCCACACCGCCAGCGATCATCATGTCAGCCTCGCCTCGGCGAATGGCGCCAGCGGCCAGGTCTATGCCGTAGAGTCCGGAAGTACAGGCGTTGCTGATGGTGAAATTCGGACCCTGCAGGTGAAAACGCCGAGCGATGGAGGCCGATATTTGGAATGGGAAGTCGGTGCGTCGACACCGTGAACTGTCCACCCCTCTGGATGCCTCCAGGAACGCCTCATCGCCCATGGTGGTTCCCACCGCCACCCCACCGCGCGCTCCGTCCGCATCGGCGGCACCAGCGTCCCGCAGGGCTTGCCCGGCCGCCTCCAACGACATGGCGCTGGTGCGACCCAACGTCGACTCCTCCTCCATGACCCCGTCATAGACGTACATGTATCGGTTGTCGATCCGGTCGGCCAACTCGGGAAACCCCTTGCTTGGGGAATGACTCTCTTCCAGCATGCTGGTCCAGTACTCCTGCACACTGGCACCGACCGGCGAGACCACGCCCAATCCTGTTATATAGACGCGGCTCATTGCAGCGTCTCGATCGCGGGGAACAGCGTCCGTCTCGGCCGAACGGCTATCACCACGCTGTCAATCTGTGCCACTGCTACCGACGCATCCAGCCCAGGGCATAGCGCACGTATCTCTCCTCCGATCACTACCGTATCGCTCAGCTCCTTGATGATGTGCACATGATGACGGAGCAGGTCACCGGGCGCAACGTCGCGGTGAATCTTCATACCCCGAACCGAGCCGGCAAGCATGACAAACTCGTCTTCCACGTCGATCCGCTCCCGGCCGGCCAGGACCAAGAGCGCACCGACTTGGGCGAAGGACTCCAACTGCAGCGACACCGGATAGCGGAGCTCGTTGCCGGGGCCGGCATCGACCACATGGTAGTAGCAAGGCTCATTCAGCGTTATGTGCTTCTCGCCGACGCACCGTTGCCCAACCTGGATCTCGAGCACATGGTCGACCATCAGGAACGGATAGCGGTGTGGCAGCAGACGCCGTATCTCGTAAGCGTCCATCAGCCGCCCCTCCTGCCGTAGCTGGCCCGTACCTTCGCACAGATCACCTCTGCGCGCGTCAACACCGCCTTCATGTCGAGCATGTCGCCGTCGCCGGCCGAGAATTCGCAACGACAGCCCACACGCCCGCCTGGAAACACGGGTGCAAGGAAGGTTGCGGTCTTGATCTCCGCCAGCTCGCGCGCATCTGCCTGTGCTGCCAGATAGACCTCGGCGAGGTACAGCGCGTACTCGACCAGCATGACGCCGGGCAAGATCTTGTTTCTCGGAAAATGCCCGGCGAAAACCAGCTCGTCGGCCCCGAACAGGCGCTCAGCAGCAACAGAGCCCCTCTCGAGCCGCGTCTCTCCGCGATGGAAATCGAAGCTCATCGGGAAGGGCCGCGGCGACACCGTATCAGTTGAATACTGCATTCTTTTCCTTGAGTGCTTCGTAGACGTTCATCACCGTGGTCAGCTTTTTAATCTCCTCCTCCTCGAACTTCACGTGATACTCCTTCTCGACGGCAACCATCACCTCCAGGCCCATCAGGGAGCTCAAGTTGAGGTCTTTCATGAAGTGGGCGTCCACAGAAAAGTCCTCCTCCAGGTCCAACACCTCGGCCAGCAGCTCTTTCAGCTTTTCAATGTTGGCGGCATCTTCGTCTGTCGTTGCCATTTCATATCTCCATTGTTCAAGTGGGAATCCCCCGTCACAGCCGGGGCTTCAGTTGTTCGCCGGTCAAGGCAACCCAACGGGGGTCGCTGACGGATCTGGCGATTCCTGCCGTCGCGCTTGGTTGCGGCATGAGAGGGCTGGGCCGTCACTGCGAGATTCTCGCCCAGAGCACTCCATGTCGCGGTTTGGGGGGGCCGGGGTGAGGGAAACGCTCATGGCGCCAGCGACGATCGTTTTTCGGCGTGGCGCAGGCGCCATGATCCTTAGACGACCAGGCCGCCGTCCACTTGGACGACCTGCCCGGTGATGTACGCCGCCTTACCGGAGCAGAGAAAGGAAACCAGGTTGGATACGTCCTCCACAATGCCGATACGCTTGAGTGGGATGCGCTTGAGTATCTCCTTGCGCGCCTTCTCCTGCATGCCCGCCACCATGTCGGTGTCGATCAACCCGGGGGCCACTACGTTGACCCGCACCCCGTAACGGCCCATCTCCTTCGCCAAGGACTTGGAGAAGCCGATGATGCCTGCCTTGGACGCCGAGTAATTCGCCTGGCCGGGGTTACCGTAGATTCCGGATATGGACGAGAGATTGACGATTACGCCGCCGCCCCGACGAATCAGCATCAGGGCGGCGCAGCGGCAGACGTTGAAGACACTGGTGAGATTCGTATCGATGACTTGGTGCCAGTCTTCCGGCTTCATCATGGGGAGGGGGGCATCCACATTGATGCCGGCGTTGTTCACTACCACCGAGATGGCCCCGAAGGTGTCGTCTATATCCTGCAGGGTCTTCTTGACGGCATCGTAATCGCTCACGTCGCAGCGTGCACGATAAACGCGGCGGCCGTTCCGAGCCTTTATCAGCTCCTCGGTCTCGCTCGCCGCCTGCTCGTTGCTGCGATAGCAGAAGGCAATATCGAACCCGTCCTCGGCGAGTTGGACTGCAATCGCCCGCCCGATCCCCCGCGAGGCACCGCTGACAAATGCCACCGGCGACGTCTTCTCGTCAGTCATGATCCAATCGCCTCCGCACGCTCAGTAGAGCAAAGTTCCCGTTGGGGTCCAGCGAGTTGACGAGCGTCCGTCTCTCTGTAGAGCCGCCACCCGAATCCAGAAGGCCCTGCAGCAGGTTGAGAGCGCCGCTTGCGCCCAGCGTATGGCCGAAATTGCCCTTGTTGCCCAGCAGCCGCGGGGGCGCGGTGGTGAAGGCGCGATCTATCGACGCGCGCTCGTGCTCGTACATGGGCGAGCCCTCGCACGAGCAGGTCACCAGGGTATCGACAGGCCCGTATTCCGTTTCGGACATGCAGGTGAGGGCCTTTGCCAGGCCGTCGCCCCTGTACCCCTCCGGTAGGAAGCCGCAGCGCCAGCTGCATACCGAGGCATAGGGCGCGCGGCTTCCGAAGCGGGCGTCGTCGGCGCGGTGCATGACGAAAAGGCAAACCGCCTCCGCGAGCTTGAACCCGGAACCAACGGCAGCCAAACGAGGGTCGGCGTGGCGTCGCTCGTACTTTTCCTGCAGGTAGGGATGGTGCATCTCGGCACCGCCCGCGATCACTACGTCCGCCTGGCCGGACCGGATGTATTCGATACCCTTGATCACTGCCAACAGGCCGGATGTGAAGCCGGCATTCACCACGGCGTTCGGTCCCGTGTACTTGAGTTCGATCGCGGGCTGTCCGGACAGAGAGTTGAACACAATTCCCGGAAAGTACAGGGGACTGAGCCCAAGATAAGCCTCGGCTCGGCTCTGGAAACATGCCTGTTTGAAGTTGAAGATGCAACCGATACCGGCGTACATGGAGCCCACGACCACGCCGATCCGGCTGGGGTCCAGTCCGGATTCGGCGACGCCGGCATCACGGATGGCCTCCGCGGACATGGCGATGCAGCGAAGGGTCACATCGTCCAACGGACGCAGGTAGCGCCGCTTGATGTAGTCGGACGCCCTAAATCCATCGATATGCAAGGTCCGCGCCTGGAGATTCCGTTCCAATGCGCAGCGGTGCTGTGCCGGCCCCGCGCCCAGGGGAGAGAGGATGCCGATGCCGGAGATGGAAACCTGGTCGCTCAACGAAGGCATCTGCGCATGCTCGGTCAGGGTCTGGAGAACAGGGTGGCGACATTGCAGCCGCCGAAGGCAAAGGAGAGGGAAAGCACGTGGCGCAGTGGCCGCTCGATGGCCGCACAGGCCAGATTTAGATCGATGCCCTCGTCGAGCAGCGACACCGGGGTGTTGGGCGGAATGCGGCCGCGCATGATTGCCAATGTCGAGACAACCCCTTCTAGGGCCCCGGCCGCCCCCAGAGTATGGCCCAACATGCCTTTCACGGAGCTGACGATGGGTAAGCGGGACTCCGGCTGCGCTCCGTAGACCCGCGTCACCCCGCGGGCCTCCATCGAATCATTGCTCAGGGTGCCTGTCCCGTGCGCATTGATGTAGTCGATCTCCCCCTTATCGATATCCGCCGCGCGAAGACAGTCTACGATCAGCTGTGCGCAACGCTCCCCGGTGTCCAGAGGCGCAGCAAAATTGCGCGCGTCGCAGTTGAGCGCCCAGGCGCTCAGTCGTGCCAACGGGGTGACCCCACGCCTGCCCGCCGATTTCGATGATTCTAGCACCAGCGCGGCTGCGCCCTCGCCGAGTATCGTGCCGGTGCGGTCACGATCAAAAGGGGTACAGCGCTCCTTGGCCAGGGATTTCATCGCGTAGAATCCAAACACGGGAAGGAGGGTGAAGGCATCCGCGCCGCCGCACACGACGATGTCGGCCTGACCCTCGCGGATGAGGTTGAACGCCTCTCCGATCGCATGATTGCCTGCCGCACATGCGGTGCCCACAACGTATGAGGGTCCGCAAAAACCGTATCGACGCGATACCGCATTGGCGATGGCGCTGTGATCGTATCGCTCGAACGCCGCCGCCGGGCACTGCTCATACTCCCCTGAAAACCAGTGCTGCTCAAAACCGGGGAGCTCCAGCTGGTCATTGGCCCCACAGGTCGTACCCATGACCACGCCCACGGTAGATTCCGGGTCGGTGCCCTGTCGGGTCGGCGCCAAACCCGCTTGTGTAACAGCCTGATGTGCGGCGATCAGAGCGAGCCTCGTAGCTCGGTCATAAGCGGCGGCCTGCGGCCCCGGGGGTAGGTCGCCGATATGGCCGCCGACGCGAAACGGCGTCTGCCGCTCCTGCAGCTCCGGTACCGGTCCGTAGCCGATGACGCCGGAGCACAGGTTGCTCCAAAAGGTCTCGACATCGCTGCCGAGCGTGGAGACCACCCCGAGGCCGGTCACCACTACCTTGCCGACATTGCACTCGCTCATGATGGCTTCAGGTCATAGTCCGCTTCGCGGTGGTGGTGATAGAAGAAGTCGGTAAGGGCGAGGATGGTCGCGTTGTCTGCGAACAGCGTCTGGGGAAGATCGCGAAACCGCCGCTCCTTCTCTAGCGCGGTGATCAGGTCCATCTGCGTGATGGAATCCATGCCCAGATCGGAGAAGTCGATATTCAAGTCATCCTCGGTCAGCTCCAGATTGAGCTCGCGCTCCAGGAACCGAGCCAGGTATGCCTGGATCGCCCGCTTTCTGTCGGGAAGCTCACGGGCAGGGGGCGCCACACCGTGGTCCCCCTCTGGGACAGGGTTGGGGTAAGGGAAACGGGCGCGGCGCGTGGCGTCTTCACCTTGCGATGTGGCCCGGGCGCCGTAGCCATCAGGTTGGTTATCGCCCCCCTCGGTGCTCACCGCGCGGGAAACCGGCGACCTGATGTCCCTTGCCTCCGCGGGCTCCCCAGAGGCCGACAGGGGCTTCAATCGCAGGCGCTTCTCCAGATCCCCGATCCGTGCCCGGCCATACACCACGGCTGCGCACAAGGGTCCGCTCGCCATCACCCGATCGATCAGTTCCAAGCCTACGTTGCTCGGCAGCGGCTCACTCAGGAAGGTCTCCACATAGGTCCGCAGCTTGCCGTCCGCGATCCTCATACCCCCCTCGGCCCAGTAGGGCCAGTCTATGGACGACACGATGGGATCACTGGCAATCAGCCGTCCTGCAAGGGAGGAGAAGCCATCCAGAAATCCGTTGGCGAAGGCATAGTCGCTCTGCCCCCTGTTTCCCATCAGGGCGCTCAGGGAGGAAAATAAAACGATACGGCGCAGATCCTGCTGCGCGAGGTTGTCGCACAGCAACAACAGCGACTGGATCTTCGCCGTCGCGACATCCTTGAAATCGTCCCACTCCTTGTTGAGAAACGCCCCGTCGCGCAGTACGCCGGCGCAATGCACCAAACCCCAAGGGCCGCGAAACCGCTCGACCGCATGAGCAACGGCGCTCTCGACCTGACCGGGCCGAGTCAGATCGCACTGGATATACTCCCAGCGGTCGCTGGCGAAGGCGCGCAACAACGAGCGGCTGGCATCGCTCAACGCAGAGCGCCCCACCATGGCTACCTGCTCACCGCGCTCCAGCAGGTGCCGGGTCACGGCCATGCCCAGACCACCCCCTGCCCCACTGACGATCCACGCGCAGGGTTCCGCGCGGGAGCCGGCCGGGACGGGCTGGGGCACAAGCTCGCGCAGCTCGTGCACCAATCGATTCCCGTCCCGATAACACACGTAGACGTCTCCGGGATCACCCTGGAGCTCGGCCCTGATCCGTTGGTAGAGTTCTGCGTCGGAGGCGGCGTCGCCAAGCTCCAGCAAGCGAAGGCGCATTCCGGCGAGCTCGAGATTGAGGCTCTTGATCAGTCCGAGGCAAGCCCGAGCCAGCGCCGCCCCCGCAGCGGAGTCGTCCCTGATGCAGACCACGACATCAACACTGCCCTGGGATTTCGCGATGGCCTGGATGAAGTCGAACAGACGCCGAGCAAGGAACTGCAGCGATGAAAAAAGGGCGAGCCCCGAACCGTCCGAGTCGAGACCCCCGATCACCAGGGCAATCCCCGCGGGCGCTCTGCCTTCGCCATCCCGCGGGAAGGGGGTGATCGCCCCTGGTGCCAATCCATTCCAGGTCGCCAGCGACCAGCCCGGGGGAAGGGGAGAGCCCTCCAGCGGCCGCCCGGCGGTGAGAAGAAAGACGGAAACCGGCGGCCCGCCGGGGTGTGCGGGGATCGGGGGCGGCGCGCTCTTGCGGGATGTCGGGGCAAACAGGAGCGGACGTAGGCCCTTCTCCTTGCCCGTATACTCCTTGAGCACGAAATCCCTCAACTCTGCAAGAGGGCTGCCGGACAGACTGCAGATCAGGATGTCGTACTTCCTGCTCTCCGGATCCTTCAGGGTCGCGACGGCATAGGCAGGGGATTCAAGAGGCCGATGGCGCATGCAGGCGCCGACTTGAAACGGCAGAACCGTGCCGGTCTCCGGTGAGAGCTGAAACAGGTGCATCATGGCCGTCTGTACAGCACCGTCCATCAGGGCGGGATGGAGACCGAATCTGTCACGGTCGCCGGCGTCATCCAGCAGGGTCAGCAACGCGATCGCCTCGGTGTCGTTGCAGTGAAATTCGGAGACCCCGGTAAATCGCCCCTTTTGAACAATGCCCGACCGGGCGAAGCGCTCGTAGAAATCCTCCTTCGACAGCGTCCGGGCACAACGTGACAACAGGGTCCCCGGGTCGATATCACCCCGGGTATCGAGTGGCGCTTCCCCCGGTCGGGCAAGGATCTTACCGGTTGCATGTCTCGAGGCGCCGGCCGCGGTCCGGATCTCGAAACGCAGCGCGCTGCTCGCCGACGTGATGCCGACCTGGATATCTACCGTATCCCGGTCCCCGAGTGCGATTGGCTCCAAGAACCAGATGTCGCTAAGGACCGCCTGGGGCGCCTCAAGATACCTCGCGGAGCAGAAGAGGGCCATTTCCACCAGGCAAACGCCCGGCAGCACGGGATCGCCCATTACCCAGTGCTCGTCTACGAAATACTCGTATCGGTGGAGCCTCTTGCCGAAGACACCCTGTGAGGCGGTCGATATATTGGCATCGACCAGTGGGTGCAGCACGGACACCGCATCCGCATGCTTTCGATAAAGGGCAGCGGATGGGTGGATCCAGGAACGGGTCTTCTCGAACGCATAGCCGGGAACACTCACCAGTCTGCCGTCGCCTGCCACGGGCAATCCCGCCAAATCGGCCTCCGCCCGAATCCAAGCCTCGGCCCACTCCTGCAAGGACGCGAGCGCGGTGCTCGGATCGAGTCGGTCCGATACATACAACAGCTCGTTCGAGCGATCGGCAGCGTGCCGCTCCAGCAGTCCCGCCAGGGCATCGATGGAATCGACGAGAAAGACCACCCTGTGACTGAATGCCTCACGCCTCCCGAGGGACCGGCTCAGATCGGCCAGCAAGACATCCCGGCGACCTCGAATGAAGTCCTTGAGCTTGAGGCAGTAGGCGGCGGTACGCTCCGGGTTGGTTGCGGAGATCGGCACGGCGTAAGGGACAGCCCGCGGCCCTGCCCTCGGAGAGCGCCTGCTTGGGACCGACTGCAGGATGCAGTGGCTGTTCGAGCCGCCAGCCCCGAAGGAGCTCACACCGGCAAGCAGACTACCGCTGGCAGATGTCCAGGGCTGGTTCTCCTGCACCAGGTAGAAGGGGCTGTTCGCGAAGTCGATTTTGCGGTTCGGTGTCTCGGCGTGCAACGTTGCGGGAATGACCCCGTCACGCATGCTGAGGAGGACCTTGATCAGTCCCGCCACACCCGCCGCAGCCTCGCAGTGACCGATATTGGACTTGACCGTGCCGATACCGCAAAACTGGCGATCCCGTGTCGACTGCTCGAAGGCCATGCGCAGTCCAGCGATTTCGATAGGGTCACCGAGTTCCGTACCGGTACCGTGACACTCCACGTAGCCGATATCGCGGGGACTGATCCCTGCTCGATCCAAGGCGCTGCGGATGACCGCCTGGTGCGCGCGCGGATTCGGTACCGTGTAGCCGGTCGCTTTGCCGCCGTGGTTTGTTGCGCTGCCCTTGATCAGTCCGTAGATACGGTCACCGTCGCGCTGCGCGGCGGCCAGGGTCTTAAGCACCAGCACGCCGACACCCTCGCTCGGCACATAACCGTCTCCGCCCTCGCCAAAGCCGCGGCACTTGCCCTCGGTGGAGAGAAAGCTTGCGCTGGAGAGGAACAGATACTTGGCCGGGTGCAGATTGAGATTGACACCGCCGGCGAGGGCCATCTCGCACTCCCCTGATCGCAAACCCTGGATCGCCAGGTGCACCGCCACGAGAGACGAGGAGCAGGCGGTGTCGATGGCGATACTCGGCCCCAGGAAATCGAAGAAGTAGGAGACGCGATTGGGAATACCCCAGTACAGCGACCCGGCCCCCCTGTAAAGACCGCGCAGATATCCGTACTCGTTGGCGTAGAGAGAGAACTCGTTCCAGGTGACCCCGGCATAGACTCCTACGGGCCGGCCCGCGGTCGCCTTCCGGCGAGCGTAACCGGCATCTTCCAGTGCTTCCCAGCTGCAGGTCAAGAACAGCTTCTGCTGGGGATCCAGCAGATCCGCTTCGCTCGGCAAGATCTTGAAGAAACGCGCATCGAACTCCTCTATACCCGTGATGAAACCACCCCACTTGGAGCTGATGCGGTTCTTCTCCCCCTCCCGCGAATACAGCTCAGCAAAGCCCCAGCGCGCTTCGGGGATCTCGCGAAGCGAGTCCTTGCCAGTCAGCAGATTCTCGTAGAGCTCATCACCGCTATCGGCGTCCGGAAAACGGCAGCCGATACCTATGACCGCGATGTCATTTGCGTTGGTTTTCACAGCAGATCGGGGAGGTGCCCTTTGCCTGTCACATCCAAGGCCGCGCGGAGGGGGCGCCTCTCCGCGAGATGCTCGGCGAGAAGGGTGAGATTCGGATACTCGAACAATACCGTGCTCGACAGCTCGCCAAAGGTGTCCATCAGCCTCGCGAGGACTTCCGCATGGATCAGCGAATTGAGCCCGAGGGAGAAGAAGGACTCCTCCTCGGCAAGGGCATCGGCCGGCACGTTCAGGAAGCACGCAAGCAGTTTCAGGAGGTAGACGCGGATCTCCTGCTCGCTTGCCACTTGAGCCGCACTCGGTTTCAACATGTCAGGCCACCGTCGACGACAATCGCCTGCCCGGTAACAAAGCCGGCGGCAGGAGACAGCAGAAACTCGGCGACGCCCGCGACATCCTCTGCCCGACCAAAACGGCCCAAAGGTGTACGACGAAGGACTTGATCGCGCTTGGCAGAAGGCATTTGCGCAGTCATCTCCGTGTCTATGTACCCTGGCAGAATCGCATTGACGCGTATATCCCGCGGACCGAGCTCCCGCGCCAAGCTGCGCGTAAATCCTAGGATGGCCGATTTGGTAGCCGCATACACCGAAGTTCCCTTGACGCCGCGATAACCGATGACGCTGCTGATATTGATGATGGAACCGCTACCGCCCTGTATCATTGCTCGCGTAACCAACCGCGAAAGCAGTACCAATGATTCGAGGTTCACCAGGATGACGCGATGGATCTCTTCTGGGCTGGTCATCGCCAACAGCCGATCCAGGTTGATGCCGGCATTGTTGACCAGAGCCGAGATGTGGCCCGTGTCTCGGAGGACATCGCGCACAAAGGCATCCAGCCCCTCGTGATCGGTGCTATCAAGGGCCGTCCACCCGAAACGGCCGCTGCGGTGGTGCTCCCGCTCCAACGCCTCGGTAAAGGCAGTCGCGGAGCGGCTGAAGGTCCGCACGCAGTGTCCAGAATCGAGCAGGCGCCGGCAGATTGCCAGCCCCAGGCCCTTGCTGCCACCGCTGACAATAACCGTTTTACCTTCCATGCTGGGCACCCCTCGTCGGCTTCAGGTTACGCCGCGTCTTCTTCAAGCGGGCGGACATCAGCCCCTGGTCGGATATCACCACGTGGCGCGGAACCTTGTAGCTCTCCAGGCGCCCGCGGCAGTGCTCGGCGACCCGCCTACGAAGGCTCGGCAAGTCCTCGTCCTGCTCGAGCTGGAACACGGCCGCCACGATCTGCCCGACGACGGGACTGATCTTGGCCTCCACGGCCACATCCAACACGTTATCCATCTCCAGAAGTACGCTTTCGACCTCAGTCGGATAGACTTTCTCACCGCCGACATTGATGATGTCGCTCTCCCGCCCGAGTATCTTGGTGTAGCCCCCCTCCACCACAACTCGATCTCCGGTATTGTACCAACCCTCGGAATCGAACGGCGATTCCGCATTGAGATACCCGAGCATCGCCGAGTCCGTCTTAATGTAGAGCAGGCCGTCGACGACTTTGGTGCGAACATCCCCCTCACGGATGGCCATGAAGGTCGATTCGTTCGCACGCGATCGAGTGGAAAAAATGCCCAGCTCCGTGAGGCCGTAGGTCTGCTTCAGCTTTACGCCGGGAAAAATCTGCGCGAGGGCCTTGAGCGTAGATCCCGGGATAGGTTCCGTCCCGTAGGTAATGGTCTTGAGTGACGAGATGTCATACCGCTCCCATGCCTTCGACAGGACCAACATGTTGAGAAAAGAAGGCGTCGTAGGAAGGATCTCTACCTTCTCATCCTGAATCAGCTTACAAATGCCGTTTGGGCTGCGGTCTTCCGCCACCGTCATGCAACCGCCGTTCATTACGACCGCAAACATCGTGTTCAGACCGCCGATGTGATCGAACTTCAGAAAGACCATTACGTTGAATGGCTTCTTCTTCTCTGCCGATGTGTACTTCGCGACAAAACGCGAGAAGGCGTGCACGGCCGCTTTGCTCTCCCCCGTGCTGCCCGAGGTGAAGAGAATCACCCCAGTCTCCCGCCTGCCTCTCAGGGCATCCAAAAGCGGGTGCGAACCAGGTGGCCGGAGAATCTCGTGAGCGAAGTCGCGTCGGTCGTGGCATTTCACGCAATGCGCCGAGCAGGCCACACGATTGCGCTTATCGACCTCGTCCCGGCTCTCGTCATTCAATGGGACGACGATATTTCGGTTCTCGAGCAACGCCAGCAGGAGGACAGTCGCATCGAAGGAAAATCGGCCGACGAGGGAGACCACTTCCCCGGGCACTATGCCGAGGGAGGGAAACCGCGCCAACCAGCCTTCAATCCCCTCGACGGCTGCATCGTAGCCGTATTGACGGCCGCCCTGCCTGATGAGCACCTGGGCGGAAGATTCACGAAGTCTGTCGACAATAATAGCCACTGTGGTATGCCTACTTCACCGAGGTCTACCGCGTTATCGAGTCGCAACAACGAGGCCGAACCCCTCTCCCCATCGCAATAACAAACCGGCACGAAGGAAATGACCCGATTACTATTTCATTGCGCCGATGCCTCCGCGGAGTAGAGCCTGCAGAGATCCTTTACCGTCGCCACCTGATCGAGAGTCGCCCCAGCGGCAAAAGGATCAACACCCAACTCGGTCTCCATCATGGCTACGAGCTGGGCTAAATCGAGCGAGGCAAGACCCAGATCGTTCACCAGGTTGGCATCCGCCGTCACTTCGATCAACGGGTAGCTCTGCTGCTCTTGGATCTCCCGGATCGCCTTTTTCAGCGTCTGGAATACATTGTTCATACGTCAATCCCCTAGGGTCTGCGTCAGACGACCGAACAGCCTCATGGAGTCTTGAATTCGCGATTGATTACGGATCTCATGGACAAGGACTTTTTCTGCCCGCGAGACAGCGAGGAGCTCCCCCCGGCTGTATATCTCCGTATCGAGACGTACGCGGAAAAGGTACTGCAGCCGTGGATTGGTGCTCCACAGCGACTCCCGGCAGGGGCGAATAATGCCTTTGGTATGCAATGTCAGCTCAGCGCCCGCGAAGGCGTTTCCATAATAGAACACCTTTCTTTCCAAGATCGCCATGTCCTGAAAAACCTCTTCCCCCAATCGGCCACGCGCCAACTCCCGGAGAAATGCGCGCTCCGACAACTCCATCAAAAGTGGAAACCTTCCAAAAATCAACGGATGCCCGGGAGATGTATCGCGATTCGCCTCCAGCCTGTACTCGAAAGGCTCGGCTGCGATCCACTCTCCCGACCCGGCATCGAAGCCCGACGATCGTACCCTTGCCGACTCCTGAATCGCGGTCGGCGGAGCACTCATCGCCGCCAGCTCCCGCACCGCCCCGGCCTTGGGAGCAGAAACCTGTCTGCTCGCGGTTTTATAGTGCGAAGGATCCCAAATGAACAGGCTATTGGCCTGCATCGTTATTGCGAGGCTCCCACGGACATCCCCTCGTCGCAGCGCGTAGGAAGAATCCAGAATCGTATCGCCGAAGCGGCGAACGCTGACCTCGATTTCCACAAAGTCCCAGAGGGCGAGGGACGCAAGCGGAAGTTCGGCGGGCACCCTCAGATACGTCATGAAATAAGCCGGGTAGAGCAGCTTGCCCTTGGTGTCCACTATGCGAGTAGCGTCACGTTCGAGGCCTGCCGTCAAATACCGGCTATGGCAGCTCCCGAAAACTACCATGACGGCCTCCTCGTCGAGGTTCCCCAAGCCAACGTGGCTCATTTCCAGCTGAAGGCGAAACTGGGAGGTGTCATCCATTGACGCCACCGATCATTGCCGTGACAAGAGACAGTCGCATTCTAAGAGCTCCAAATCTTTCTTGTTATAACCGCCCGACCCTGAAGCAGCCTCGGTTTCATTTACTGCGCTGTGCGCCCCCGGTGCAACCGGAAGGCGCAGGGACCGAAGTTGCGGCGTACGGCGCGAAGCTCCGTTTCTTCCGGTCCCTAAATCGCCCCAAGAGCCGCGAACTCGGCCGACCTCGCCTCGGCAGAGAGGGACTGATCGGCAGCAATCCGCTCGATTGCCGCCACCTTGTCCCTAAGCGCCCTGGGCATGCGCGGCGGCTCCTTCAGTTGCGGGCGCAAACGCTTGTAGACCTTCAGCAAACGATTGAACATCAGGAACCAGGGCGAAAACTCAGCACCCAACCCCTTCTTGCCCAGAAGATCGACATAATTCGGCATCAGCGAAAAGGCATAAAGCTGGTAGGCCCTGACACCTTTCTCCAGGCACGCCTGCGCAAACTCGACGCAGCCGTGACGCTTACCAAGTCGCAAAACCGCCTCACGCGTGTACGCCTGGTGGAATTTCTCGTCCTTGATCACCGTATCCAACAACTCGGAAATCTCCGGATCCACTTCGCGATGCAGGTCGGACATCAGCTGAAATCGACCGACCGCAAGATTCTCGAGGGCATGTATACCTGCAAACATTGCGATGAGCTCTGACTGATGAATAGGTCTACCCTTCGACAACTTATCGACGGCGGCAAGCCAACCGCGATGACAGAACGCCGCTACGGTGTTAGCCCATTCCGGAATGCTGTCTGGATCATACGTGCCGCGACGCGTAAGCAGATCGAGCCACAGCGCCGCGTGACGATTCTCATCGTCCTGATGCTTGTCGAACAAGGGCTCGATCCACTCGTCCTTGAGCTTACCCCTGCAGGTATCCAGGTCCGGAACCTCGCCCCCCGACTCAAGCTGCTGATACAAATTATGGTACCAGACTCGGCTTCTTGGGCACGCCACCACCGCACTGTAATAGTGCGCGATGGCTTTCTTCAACAATCGCTCTACGAGCTTCATATTGGCTCCTTGACACTCCCTATTGCGCTATAAAGTTGCCAATACTTTTTCCAGCCCCGCCGGCGTGTCGAACTGGTGCGCGCTCACCGCTGCACTTTTCGGTACGATCTTGCGCAGCATGCCCTTCAGTACGTTCTTTGGACCAACTTCGATAAAGGTGTCCACCCCGTCTTCGAGCATGCGGGTGATACTCTCGTACCAGCGCACACGGGAGGCGATCTGCCGGGCCATCATTTCCTTGATCATGGCCGGCTCGCTTTCCGTGGCGGCAGTCACGTTGAAGTAAACCGGTGCTCGGGGCGGGTGAAACTCGACCTTCGCCATGACGGCGGAAAAATCGGCAACCGATCCGGCCACGAGCGGACTGTGATTGGCCACGCCAACATTGAGCTCTATCACTTTTCCGCCCTGCTGATCGAGCGCTTCAGAAGCCGCCACGAGCCCGGCTTCGGAGCCGGAAATGACAATCTGTTCGGCGGTGTTGTAATTGGCCACCGTGACCACGCCGTTCGCCTGAGCCGCCGCCACGGCGTCCTCCACCCTGTTGATCGGCAGTCCGAGCACCGCCCGCATGCCGCCGGGGTTTTTCAGGCCCTCGCGCTCCATGAAGAAGCCGCGCCGCTCTACCAGCCTGATCGTCTGCTCGACACCGAGTACGCCGGCAGCGCAGAGTGCAGAATATTCGCCGAGGCTGTGCCCCGCATAGCAGGAGATGGCTGCGGTCGCCGGCAGCGCTTGGCGCAGGGCGCTCAGGCACATCAGGTTTGTGGCGGTAATCGCCGGCTGCAGCACGGCCGCCCGGGTCAGTTCCTCCATCGGGCCTTGCTCGCAGATCCGGCGCAGCGGTACCCCGCAGACCGACTCGGCGAGCGTAAGTATCTCGGCAGAGCGAGGATCCTGTTCGGCGAATTCACGTCCCATGCCGAGGAATTGCGACCCCTGGCCGGGAAAAAGCACCGCAATCTTCATAGGGGATAGGGGATAGGAAATCCAATGGGATAGGAAATCCAACCGCATGACGGTGGGATTGGGGCAACGTTACCATCGACAGGAGGCTCGAGCAAGCCTCCTGTCGAGGGCGCAAGGTGGGCTGGCGGGGGGAAGAGGAGGGCAATCGCATCAGGGGTCGCTAAGATTCGCGACGGCTAATGTGCGGTCCACGCTTGTCGTTAAGCTACGTCAAAGAGCAACGGCATCGAGCGCGTAGGCCTCGCGAGGGTTCGGCACACGGCTGTCGGATCAATGGGTTACGCTGGATCGATATCCTGCCCGTTCCCCGGAGTGCGCGACCGAATCAACGACTTACCGCGAGGACCAGTCCAACGTCAGGGAATCATGTGCAGTTGCTACATAATGCCGCTCAAATTGGTTTTCGTCTTGATCGACCGTGGCGATTACTACCGGGATGCCACCGTCGACTACGTGGCCCGTAACGCGCCGCGTTGGATCAAGATGCTCAAGAAGCACGGCTACCTCGCCGCCTGAGCACTTGCGCCAGGACTGATCGATTTTCAGGGCCGTCAAGGCCCAGGGGTTCCTGCGTCTCCCGCGCAGGTATCTTTCACGGTAAGGGCGCGTACTAATTTAGCCGCGCGCCATGTCCCTTAGATTACGTTCTGGTGACGATTTCATGTAGGGCCAATATGAGCGAAGCTACCAATGAGGGAGCTATGCTCGAATCTGGTGTATCAGCCGGGGCTGATGGAGCTTGGAAGGCGGCGCACCGTTGCTGACAATGCGGTTGTCGAGACCCACAGCAGCAACGAACGAGGTGCGCCATGCGTGACGATAC
>Ga0209254_10000678_pt1 | contig 28851 bp, 25 predicted proteins | sample FrelakmetDIP11DI_FD_187148 | JGI IMG/M metagenome (GOLD analysis project Ga0209254, IMG submission 187148) | Freshwater lake sediment microbial communities from the University of Notre Dame, USA, for methane emissions studies - DIP11 DI (SPAdes)... | ecosystem: Environmental > Aquatic >... | reverse complement strand
AAAAGTCTTAATTGGATCTTCATTTAAATGGGAGGTTTTGCCTTGGGATGGACCAGCCTGGTACTTGTAGTATTGCCCTCCCGGTAAGGGATTCATATCCACGATGACGGCTTTTACCCCTGCCCGATCGAGTTCAATGGCAGCTGCCAATCCTGCCGGTCCAGCACCAATAACAGCAGTTTCAAATTCCACGGTTGATAAAGCTCTCCCCTGGCTCAAAAAATCGTCCCGGCGAAAATTCCCCCAGATCATACGCAGGTGTGTCGCCGCAAATCATCTGCGCCATCCATTCACTTACCAGCGGCAGAGCGGTAATTGTCTGTAAAAAGCCGGCTCCTACAAAAGCGTTTTGCAGCTGGGGCATCCATCCGATAGCAGGTTGTTCATCTATGGTAAATGGGGTCGGGCTTCCCCATGCCCGAACTACCCGGACATTTCTGAGGACAGGAAGTAAATCCAATAATTCCCGGGCCAGTGTGGTTATTCCCCAGGCAGTCGTAGCCCTATGGATTTCCTTTGTCTTTGTAACAGCCTCGGTAACCAGCAAACTACCGTTTAAATGGGGGCCCACGCCTATGGATGACGCCTGCTGTCGTCCGTGGATCCTTTCGTAAAAATCTGCCAGGCCAATGGTGTGGTTAATAGTTAGAGGTATGGCTTCCGTAACAAACGCTTCCGCATGGGTGAAAAACATGGGAAAATAAATTCCCAACAATCCAAAGATGTGCCTCGTCCATGCCCCGGATGTAAAGACAAAACTCTCCGCCGGATACCATTCCCCACCCGCTTTCACTGCTGTAATTCCTTGGTCCCTGATATCAAAATCTGTGACCGGACAATGGGAATGTAAATGAACGCCGAGGCGGCGGGCAGCCTGGGAATAGGCCCAATTGAGCAGAAATGGATTCACCAGTCCCTCCACGGAATAAGCGGCACCCAGATACCCGCTAGTATTCAAATTTGGCTCTGCCTTCGATAGTGCCGTCCTATCGAGCAGTTCGGTGGGGATTCCATTGCCGGTGAGAACCTGGGCCCGCTTCTTCCAGACCTGCCATAATTCTTCCGTATTAATCAAACATAGATAACCCAGGCGGTGCCACTCAAATTGTGTACCCAGCTCTTCCTCCAGGGTGTCAAATCGCATCAGTCCCTGGCGAATGATATGCAGATTAAGGGCATCCAGCGGTCCCTCACTGACCTGGGCTCTACCAGCATTGGCGCTGGATGTCCCACCACCAAGATCGCCGGCCTGGAACAACCTGGTCTGCACTCCTTTGAGGGCCAGCTGGTAGGCAGTGGACAAACCAACCATCCCTCCGCCAATGATCACTACATCTGCAGATTTCACATCATATCCGTTGGAGTAAACATACGAGATTTATTATATAAGGTATCACACGGAATTAACCAGGCTATTATGGAATCTTCTTGAAATTGATTAGAAATCAGGCTTGTTAATGCTGGACTGTCACAAAGCCTGAATGCACTTGGGAAAAATATTAATCGGTAGGTTATAATCATCTTCAAATCAATTAACAAGCAAAAACGGATATGGAGGTTATTCAATGTTAGTTGGAAAACATATGTCTACCCCTGTGATCACCATTCACCCGGATACCACCTTGCCGGAAGCTCTCAATCTCATGCACAAAGAAAAAGTTCGCCGCTTTCCTGTGGTAAACGATGACGGGAAACTGGTTGGGATCGTTTTGGAAAAAGATTTGCTGCATGCATCTCCATCCTCTGCAACCAGCCTGAGTATCTGGGAAATGAATTATTTGCTTAACAAAATCACGGTCGAAGAATTAATGACCAGGGAAGTAATCACTGTCACCGAGGATATACCCCTGGAAGAGGCTGCCCTAAAAATGGTTGAACATCATATCAGCGGTTTACCGGTAATGCGTGCCGGAAAATTGGTTGGCTTGATAACTGAAACCGATATCTTTAAGGTATTTCTCAAAGTTCTGGGTGCGGGGCAAAAGGGGATTCGTCTGGTTGTTAAAGTTCCCCATTCCCCCGGGCAGCTGGCCTCCCTTTCCAGGGCGATATTCGAAAAAGGCGGTAATATGCTGGCACTGGTTGCCGAACCATCTGAGGATGGTAATTCCTACGAAATGACCATCCGGATAACAGGTATCCCAATATCGGGGGTGGAAAGTACCGTCAAGGATTATATCGATCAGATCATTGATCTGCGTACTACTTAATCACACCATGGACGATTCCCTCGATAATCTTTATGAACGGACCAAGGAATTCCTGGCTTCGATTCCTGGTGATGTTACCGTTTTGGCTGCCGCCAAGCAAAGGACAATCGAAGAGGTAGCCACTGCTGTCAAAGCTGGTATACGCTATGTAGGCCACAATTATGTTCAAGAAGGCCAGGCTATGGTCTCAGCCGTTGGGAATGAGGTCCAATGGCATTTGATCGGCCACCTTCAAAGGAATAAAGCCAGGGTTGCCCTTACAACTTTTGATATGATCCAGACCCTGGATTCAATCCGGCTGGCGGCGGCAATTCAGAATCAATGTGAAGAATTGGATATCACTTACCCAGTGTTGATTGAAATTAACAGCGCTGAGGAAGCGCAAAAAAGCGGGGTAATGCCTGGCGATTTGGAAGCATTTCTCGAGCAGGTATCAAAGATGGATCGGATAATGATCAAGGGACTTTTAACAATGGGTCCATTTATCTCCGATCCAGAGGAAATCCGCCCTTTCTTCCGCCTCACCCGCAAGATTTATGATGGGCTTCACAAACAGAAATCCAACAACCTCCGGATGGAATTCTTATCCATGGGTATGAGCAACAGTTACGAAGCAGCAATACAGGAAGGCGCTAACATGATCCGCATCGGCACCACATTATTTGGAGAAAGGGGATCTAAGGGTTAATACCAGGAATGGATTACCTTTTTTATGATGCCTATGATACCACCGGTAAAAAAAATTCCAGCCGAGACAAATATTGATATCCTTTTAGATCAAGGTTTTATTTGATCGGAAGCCATTGTTATTGCCGTTGGCAATAAGGTGTTTAATCGCCTGGGTGAAGCTGAAATTAAATGCGCTTCCGGTTTTAATGGGGGAATTGGCTCAACTCACCTGGGCCACTGTGGAGCGCTAACGGGGGGTATTGTGTTGATTGGGGCAATATATGGGAGATCTGCCCCCGACCAGGACAACCAGAAATGCAAACTTCTCGCAAAGGAATATTATGAAAGATTTTCCAGTCTGTATGGCTGCACCCAATGTGATGAAATTAAACAAAAAATTCGCCGGGTTGACGGATGTGAATCCTGCCGCAGTATGCTGCATCATGCAGCCGGGATATTGACGGCTGTGTTAGGTAAAGTTTAGAGAAGATGGTGACATTATCACGGTTCAATCAACGAAGCCAAATAACCCCCAGTTTAAAAACTGGAATTTGGGAAAATTCATCTCCCGGCGAATCAAATTTTTGCTTAATTTAAAATTCTTATCATTCTTTTTGTAATCATAGAGACCAAAACAAGTCATGGCTGCAGAAAATTTCCAGCCCCACAAAACACAATATTGGCACATCTCTACTATCTACCGGCTGATGCTAAAAATGACTTATGAACTTATAAAGTGGAATGTAAAATGAAATCACCGGACAAAAATGCATTTATCCAGGCAGGCCAGGCAGGAAAACACAGTATCTGGCGTTACCTGGCATCCATCATCCTTCTGTTTTTTGCAGTCCTGATAATGAATATTATTACCGGTGTTGTTGTAGCAGCAGCAACCGGCACAACAGACATTGAGATGATGCCTCCCGGGTGGGTGTTCCTGCTTGCCATGGTTACGTTTCCTGCCGCCTTAATCGCACTGCTCTTTTCTGTGCATTTTATCCACCATCGCAACATCATCACTTTGATAACCCCGAACCCCCGTCCAGACTGGAGGTGGTTGGCTGTTTCTGCTTTGGTCTGGTTCGTCTTGAGCGCCCTTGGTGACCTGGTCATGGCGCTTTTTATCACACCGGGCAATTATCAATTCACCTTTAACCCGGTAAATTTTTTTGGATTTGCATTTCTGGCAATTTTCCTTTTACCGCTGCAGACATCTACCGAAGAGCTTTTTTTTCGAGGCTATTTATTACAGGGATTTGGCAGGTTGAGCAAATCAGCCTGGCTGCCGGCACTGTTCACCTCCATGCTTTTTGCAGGATTGCACACAGCCAATCCTGAGGTTGCCCAATATGGCTTCTGGACCATGATGGCTTTTTACTTCAGTATCGGATTATTATTAGCCTGGGTAACCCTGTACACGGAAGGACTGGAGGCTGCGCTTGGACTGCATTTTGTCAATAATCTTTATGCTGCATTGTTCGTTACATTTCCAGGCTCTGCCCTGCAAACACCGGCAATTTTTTCCATGGGACAATACGACCCCATTTTAAGCCTGGCAGTATTCTATGTCATGGCTATTACCTACGCAGTCATTATCAGGCAATTTAAGAGAAGGTTTTCCCGGGAACATTTTTCTGATTTGATTTGATCTTGAAACATAAAACCACCCATTTATAGATAGGTGAATCTGCCGGCTGCTAAGGCACGATCCTGTAGGATAGGATTCGTCTCGACCTGTAACCCAAACTAAGAGAATCGAATAAAATAAAGATATGCATATCATCCTAACCCACGAGCAGGCTGATTTTGATGCGGTTGCTGCACTGCTAGGTGCTTCGCTGATAAACGAAAGTGCCATTCCCGTGCTTCCACGCCGCCTTAATAGAAACGTTCGGGCTTTCCTTAATCTATACCAGACAGAACTGCCTTTCGTAGAAGTCCAATACCTGCCCCCGGGCAGGATAGACACAATCACGCTGGTTGATACCCAGTCTCTTGTCACGATTAAAGGTATGGTTGATGATCCAACCATTCATGTGATCGATCATCATGATATTCGAGAAGACACACCTGCAGGATGGATTATTGCTCATGAAAAGGTTGGCGCATGCACGACCTTGTTTGTTGATTCCCTATCCGAGCAGAATGGCTTTATCAATATGGTACCTGCCACTTTATTGTTGCTGGGAATTTACGAGGACACAGGTTCCTTAACCTACGCAGGGACTACAGCCAAGGATATCCGGGCAGCCGCATTTCTCATTGACCATGGTGCCAGCCTCAGGATAGCAGGGGATTATCTTAACCCACCTCTATCCGGGGATCAACGCATCCTTTATGACCGGTTATTAAAATCCACCAGTTCATACGCCATTCATGGAAAGAATATTGTGATCAGCTGCGCTTCAGCCAGAGACATGGATGAGGAAATTTCCAGTGTTGCTCACAAAATTCGAGACCTCCTGGAACTGGATGCATTATTCGTATTGGTGGAAACCTTAGAAGGGATCCGCCTGGTGGCGCGATCCACAACAGACCAGATTAATGTCGCCAATGTGGCCGGATACTTTGGTGGCGGCGGACACGAACGGGCTGCGGCTGCCCTAATAAACCCGGAGTCATTTCCTTCAGAGAACAAACCGCTGGAACAGGTTTGTAAAAAATTGGTGGAAATCTTACCCGATTATGTCACGCCTTCTATCACGGTAAAGGAAATCATGTCCCCGCATCCGTTGGTGTTATCAACCGATACTGCTGCTGATGAAGCTGCCAGGCTCATGCAACGCTATGGTTATGAGGGCTATCCGGTTATCAAACAGGGGAGTGTGGTTGGTTTATTAAACAGGCGTGCCGTTGACAGGGCAACCGCCCATAAGCTCAATTTACCGGTTGCCAGCCTGATGGAAGCCGGAAATGTCTTCGTAAAACCGGGTGATTCCCTTGATCACCTGCAGCACGTGATGAGCTCCAGCGGTTGGGGGCAAATCCCGGTCATCGATCCGGTATCCGGCGAAATTGTAGGAATCGTAACCCGCACCGATTTAATCAGGATCATGTCTAATAGCGAATCCACGGTTCCAGGAAAATATAATATCGCCTCACGCCTGGAAAATGCACTGCCGCCAGATCGTCTTTCGCTGCTAAAATTAATTGCGGAAAATGCCCATGCCCATCACCTGCCCGTTTACCTTGTAGGTGGTTTCGTACGGGATATACTTATGGACCGCCCGGGAACTGATTTTGATATCGTTGTAGAGGGAGATGGTATCCGGTTAGCCAAAGCGCTCTCAAAATTATATGGGGGGAGGGTAGTCAGCCACAAACGCTTCGGTACTGCAAAATGGAAAATCCAGGCTATTCATCAAGAGCTGGGGAAACTCCTGGGCATCCAATCCGGGGATCCCCTTGATCTACCAACCAGTTTGGACTTCACCAGCTCCCGCACCGAATTCTATGACTATCCAACTGCCCTGCCGACTGTTGAGCGGGGCAGCATCAAGCTCGATCTGCACCGGCGAGATTTTTCTATTAACACAATCGCCGTACGTCTTGATGGCCGGCACTTTGGAGATTTATACGACCATTGGGGGGGATTAAATGACATAAAGAAAGGGGTTATCCGCGTTTTGCATTCCCTTTCCTTTGTCGATGATCCGACCCGTATGCTGCGGGCAGTCCGCTTTGAACAACGTTTTGGTTTCCAGATTGAAGAACGCTCATTAGAGTTAATCATTGAAGCAAAAGAGCTTCTCAAACAGTTATCCGGTGAGAGAATCCGCAATGAATTTACTCTTATTCTCAATGAAGAAAAATCGATCAGCATGCTGGACCGGGTAAACCAGCTTGGTCTCTTTGAACATATCTCAGCAGATCTTTTTTGGAACAGTACAATTTCGGGATTGATTAAGAATGCATTGGATGAGTCTGCGGATGAAGAATGGGAGTTACCGGACGACCTTGGCAACCTCCCTATGAGGCATGCCATCCTTTACCTGGTCTGGCTCAGCAATTTAACAATTGAAAAGGCAGGGGCTGTATCCAGGCGGCTGTGCTTTTCGCATCACCTTGAAGATATTTTAAAAGATGTGATTGCGCTTCGCCAGGAAATTCCCGAACTGGTATCCTGTAAACCGAGTATTATTGTCAACCGTCTCGATAGAGTTCCAACAATCGGTTTATACAGTGTCTATCTCCAGCACTTATCCCTGGAAATTGACCGCATTTTACTAAAATATGTAAAAGAATGGCGCCACGTTCAGCCGATGATCACTGGAAATGACTTAAAAGCAATGAAAATAAAACCCGGGCCAAACTACGGGAACATCCTGCGTACCTTGCGAGACTCCTGGTTGGATGGAATTATCCACAACAAACCGGATGAAAATGCACTTCTTGAGCAGATTTTATTAACGCTGGATGAAAATTATCAGCCTAGAAAATCAGGTTGATTAAAGAAACTCTGAACCCAAAATGACTTCAACCACCAGGATGGATAAGCCTAATCAATTATTGGATGAATTCATTTTCCGGCTTCTAAGAATAGATGATCTCCCGGAACTGGAATGGGGAGGGGAATTTATCCATTTTCGCCGGGTTTACTTCGAGGCATACCGTCGCAGTCTTATTGGAGAATCCTTGCTCTGGGTTATTGAACTCCCTTTATGCGGGATTGTTGGTCAGGCATTTGTACAATTGGATTGCAGCCGGCCTGAACTGGCCGATGGCAAACAAAACGCTTACATTTATGCTTTCCGGATTAAGGAAAACTACCGGGGAATAGGCCTTGGATCAAAATTGCTGGAAATTATTGAGCATGATCTTAATAAGCGGGGCATCCATTTTGTCACTCTTAATGTAGCCAAAGACAATGACCGAGCCAGGGCGTTATATGAGCGCCACGGATATAAAATTGCTGCAGAGGAACCCGGATGCTGGTCATTTATTGATCATCAGGGAAACCGGCGGGACATTGTGGAGCCTTCCTGGAGAATGAAAAAGAAAATTTCTGCTTAATTACCAAGTGCTTCAAGTAAACCCACACCTCTTAATCCATGCTTAACTGCTTGTAATCCCTGCATATAGGAAAACCACAGGTTGATTTCATCATCCTGACCGATAAATATTGCCTGCACCTGACCCTTTTGGGATCCAGGGATGGATTCCACGGGAATTTCGTCGATTATCAAAATATATTCAACCAATTTATTGCCAATTTTTTCTTTTTCGGTGACATTCTCAACACGGGAAAGGATGTGAATATCCGTTTGCATCGTTAAGAATTTGACTACCTGGCCTGTCTCAGGATGGATACAATTTTCACCATAGGCTTCAGCAGACACGGAAACATCATTGTGCCCTGCTTTCTGGAAGGCATCTTGAATTTTTAATGATACTTCCGGCAAAGGCAGGGTCGCCCACTGGTAAGCACACGGCTCTGATCCGGCATCTTCCTTGACAAGTTGGTCATTCCCGGAAAGTTGATTTCCCTGCGTAATCAAAATATCCCATCCATGGATCGCATAATCGATCAAGGACATTTTGCCGGAACTGCTTTCAGGTTTTGACCTTTCCCATCCCAGGATTACCAATGAGCCCAATAAAAAAATGTTTATAAGGAATATGATAATTACAATATGCCGAACTTTTTTCATAATATGATTTCACTCTCCCCGGCAGGAATCTTAAATGGAGGTTTCTCATTCATTGCCCTTGCGAATAATAACCAGGACGAGGGGCGTCCATTCCTATCCATGCTGTCCCTGCGGTCAATTAATGGTACTACCTGATGGATCCGGTGAATGTCTGACTCAATAATTCCTTTTGTTGAATTTTTTCCTATCCTCAAATGGGCATACATTAATAAATATCCATCCCGGAGTAGAAGGTGGTTAAGGTTCTGACCATATTTTTCTTTCTGCCCTCCAGGAAGGTTGTGGAAACAGCCGATATCAAGGATAAGATGGTAGCTTCCCTGGATTAATGCGAGATTTGTAACATCCCCAAGGCGAATTTTTACCTTCTCTTTCAAGTTGCGAACCTTACTCCGGGCAGATTTTACTGCTATCAAACTGAAATCTACTCCACAAACATCCCAACCTGCCCTGGCCAGAGTGAGACAATTGGTCCCACTACCACAACCCAGATCTAAAGCCTTCCCAGGGGGATAATACTGAATAAATTGGATCAACTCAGGCGGTGAGACATGGGTATCCCAGGGAGGGCTGCCGAGATAACTGAAATTATATTTCAACCAATTAATAATGCTCGTCATTTTTATTGCCGGAAAACTGCATCATGTTGGCAGGATGTATTATGGATATAATTCCAAAATAATTGGTAATATTTGTTATAATAAGGCGTGTTTTGTACAGACAAAATATTCTAAACTCATCATATTTCTGGAATATTTCCTGATCACATAAATGTTCAGAAGAAGGGTCCGAGTCCATGAAAGAATATACCACTAATTTTCTACGAAACATTGCATTAGCCTCCCACAGCAGCGCCGGTAAGACAATTTTAACTGAAGCATTCCTGCATTACACTGGTGCGACAACACGCATGGGAAGAATCCAGGATGGTACAACAATTTCCGACTTCGATGATGAGGAAATTCGCAGGGAAATATCACTTTATACAACGGTAGTCCCGGTTGAATTTGAAAATTATAAGATCAATGTATTGGATACCCCCGGTTATACTGATTTTATCGGCGAAGTTATCTCAGCACTCCGGGTTGCAGATAGTGCCCTCATCCTGGTAGATGCCGTTTCTGGTCTGGAAGTGGGAACAGAAATTGCCTGGAACCTTTGCGACCAGATGAAGGTTCCCCGATTTTTGATCATAAACAAAATGGACCGCGACAACGCCAGTTATGAAAAAACGCTTGAGACCGTGGCAAACTTCTCCAGCACAAGGCTGATCCCTGTTCAACTTCCCTGGGGCGAAAAAGATGCTTTCCAGGGTGTAATCGATTTGATCAGCATGAAAGCCTACAAGGGTTCCGGCAAGGATGCGGTGGAAATTCCCCCTGAATACCGGGAGGCAGCCGAGACAGCACATTTAGCATTGGTCGAAGCCGCAGCGGAAGGGGATGATTCCCTGCTTGAAAAATACCTTGAAAATGGTGAGCTTTCAGAAGCCGAGATTGCTGTTGGCCTAAAAAACATCATTAAATCATGCAATTATGTCCCTGTATTTGTGACATCCGGTGATAAAGAGATTGGTATTAAACCCCTTCTGAATGCAATTATCGGATTAATCCCATCCCCAACCGAAATTGAACCTGTTCAGGCCGAAGGAAAAACAGGGGCAGAGCAGCTTAAGGCAGATGATTCGGGACCTTTAGCAGCCTATGTTTGGAAGACCACTGCAGATCCATTTGTTGGTAAACAAACCTTCTTCCGTATCTATTCGGGAATGATTTCCTCGGACAGCCGGGTCTGGAACGCCTCGAAACAGAACGAGGAGCGGTTGGGATCTGTTCAAATCTCACGAGGCAAAGATACCTTCCCGGTTAAATTGATCCATGCAGGGGATATCGGGAGTGTTCCCAAGCTTTCTGAGACCGCCACAGGCAATACACTTAGCGACAAGGCTCATCCGCTCACTCTGACAATCCCTGTTTACCCCCATGCGTTGTTCCAGGTAGCTATCATGCCAAAAACCCAGGCAGATTCTACCAAAATAAGCTCTACTCTTAACCGGCTTACCGAAGAAGACATGACCTTAAATTGGCACCAGGAACCGGCAACCAACCAGACCATTCTCCAGGGGATGGGTGACCAGCATATTGAGGTTGCCATACGCAGGGCTGAGAACAAATTCCAGGTCTATCTCGAGACAAAAGAACCCAAGGTCCCCTTCAAAGAGACGATCACCAAGAAAGGCAATTCGATGTACCGCCATAAAAAACAGACCGGCGGTTCCGGACAATTTGGCGAAGTCCACCTGCGGGTTGAGCCGCTTTTAGAGGGTGAATTCGAATTTGTAAACAGTGTTTTCGGTGGTGCAGTTTCTTCAAGCTATATGCCTGCGATTGAAAAAGGTATCCGCAGTGTTATGAAAGAAGGCATCATTGCAGGATACCCAGTACAGGGTATCAAGGTTGATGTTTACGATGGAAAGGAACACCCGGTTGATTCTAAACCAATTGCATTTGAAATTGCCGGACGTGAAGCCTTCAAACAGGCATTTAAAGAAGCAAATCCTGTACTGCTTGAACCTATCATGACAGTTCATATTATCGTCCCGGAAAACAATATGGGCGACATCCTCGGTGATCTGAATACCCGCAGAGCCCGCGTTCAGGGTATGGATACCGAAAAGGGCAAATCAACGGTCACTGCGACGGTTCCGCTCGCTGAAATGTTACGCTACACCACCCAACTACGTTCTATGACTGGCGGGCGTGGAATTTTTAAATTGGATTTATCGCATTATGAGACAGTCCCTGCTCATATTACAGCGACAATCATAGAAGCCCGCCAAAAAGAAAAGAAAGAAGAATAGAGACAATAATATCCTGCATTTGGGAAAGAGTTGGCTGAAAATAACATTAACCGGGGTCTGGCGAATAATCCTCCACCAGGCCCTGGTTTTTTTCTAAATTATTAACAGGTTGGTAAAAGATGGAAAAACTTGAAGAATTTTGGGATTTTTTGCTCTCCCGTGAAACCGAAAAAATCACAATTGCTTTCCAGGGTCTTTCAAAAGAGGAACAGAAAAATATTCATAACCACCTCAAACGCATGGTATTTGAAGAAGGCTGGCTGCCTGAACAAAGGACGTCTGCACAAATTGCACTGGGTGTTATTGAGAATGCTGAGAACCAATAGACACTTATACAATAGTTGAATTTTTCGGGAGGATACATGAAAGTTCGTTCAATCACCCTGTTTTACAATCCTGATAAAGACCCAGATTACCAGATGCTGGACAGCATTGCTGAATTTACGTTCCGGGTAAAAAATGCTCTCCTCCAGGCGGGTTTTGATGTGCAATCTACCCGTTTAGCAACCACCCCTTTCCCATTACTATTAAAAGAACTGAAAATCCAGCATGCAGTAGATTTTGCCATTAAGATGGAAAGTGCAGCCAATGCAAGGGGTTTTAACTATCTGTCTATTGGACCAGCAATGCTCAGCCATCCGCAAAGCTACCAGATGATACAACCCATCCTTGCATCGACACAAAATTCATTTTTAAGCGCCGAAATGGCGTCAAAAAAGACTGGAATCTCCCTTAAAGCGATTAAGTCCTGTGCCAATATTATAAAAGATGCCTCTACCATCACTGCAGATGGATTTGCCAATTTGCGTTTCGCGTGCCTGGCAAACGTAGCCTCCACCGGTCCGTTTTTTCCATCATCGTATCACTTGAGCCACAGACCCTCTTTTGCCCTGGCAATCGAAGCAGCCGACATAGCCTTGACCGCTTTTAGAAATTCTGGTTCCATAAAGGTTGTCCGGAAAAATATCCTTACCGAGCTTGAACTGCAGGCAAAAAGGCTGACCCGCATTTGTAAAAAAAACTCCAAACAGGGTAATATCAAATATTCCGGAATAGATTTTTCTTTCGCCCCATTTCCGACATCCGATTGTTCTGTTGCGAGTGCTATAGAGCATTTTGGGGTATCCGCGATAGGCAGGCTGGGTTCAACAGCGGCTGCTGCGATTCTGGCGGAGGTACTTGACCGGGGAAGCTGGAAAAAAGCCGGTTTTAATGGCCTCATGTTCCCTGTCCTTGAGGATTCAGTCCTGGCGGAGCGGAGTAAACAAAAAATTCTGACCATTAAGGACCTTTTACTGTATTCAACTGTTTGCGGCACTGGATTGGACACGGTTCCCCTGCCCGGAAATATTACTGCACCGGTAATCGCATCCATCCTGCTGGATGTGTCTGCCCTGGCGATGCGGCTCGATAAACCCCTCACCGCCAGGTTAATGCCAATCCCGGGGAAATTGGCCGGTGAGTTTACTGAATATGATTTTGAGTATTTTGAAAACGGCGGCATCCTGGAAGTGCCTTCAGATGGTTTGCAGGGATTATTTGCTGGGTCTGAGAGTTTTTTGCTTAAATCCCGTAAAAAAATCCGCAAGTCCCAATCCAACAGGTTTTAACCAACAAGATGCGGTAAAATGGTTGGATCAGGTGAACCTCATGAATGTTACCGTATTCGGCTCCTCAAAACCCAAACCAGGTGAAACACTCTATCAGGAAGCCTACCAATTAGGCCAGTCCCTTGCTTTCCATGATCATACAGTATTAACAGGCGGTTATATCGGCACAATGGAAGCTGTATCAAGGGGTGCCGCAGAAGCTGGAGGCCATGTCATCGGCGTAACCTGTGACGAAATTGAAAAATGGCGCACCGTCGGTGCCAATCCCTGGGTAAAAGAGGAAAGGCATGTACCAACCCTTCACGATCGCGTCATTGGCCTTATTGATGGATGCCAGGCTGCGATTGCGCTGCCTGGCGGGATAGGTACGCTCACAGAAATTATGCTGATGTGGAACCGAAAATTAATCACAGCTATCCCGGCAAAACCTCTCATACTGCTGGGAGACGGATGGTTTTCTGTAATCCGGGCATTGAGAGATTATCAGGCGGAATATTTTTCTCCGTCGGATCTGCAGTTGATACATTTTGCAAGGGATAACGATGATGCGATGGCAATTATTAATTCCATCCAATAAACCTAAATAATCTGAATTAAAGGAATTTTTCTTAATGTCTGAGGATAAACTCACAACCCGCAAAGAAAATTACTCCGAATGGTACAACCAGCTCGTTCTGCGTTCTGAATTGGCAGATTATGCCCCGGTTCGTGGATGCATGATTATCCGCCCTTATGGTTGGGCTCTATGGGAGAATATCCAGCAAGCTTTGGACAGGCGTTTTAAAGAAACAGGCCACGTTAATGCCGCTTTCCCGCTACTTATTCCAAAATCATTCCTGGAGAAAGAAAAGGAACACGTTGCGGGATTTTCACCCGAGCTGGCAGTTGTCACAATCGGCGGCGGCGAGGTTCTGGAAGAGCCCTTGGTTATCCGTCCAACATCCGAAACTGTCATCGGGCACATGTATGCAAAATGGATAAAATCCTACCGTGATCTCCCGGTATTGATCAACCAATGGGCAAACGTAGTCCGGTGGGAGATGCGAACCCGGTTATTCTTACGCACCCTGGAATTTTTCTGGCAGGAAGGACACACTGCTCACGCATCTTATCAGGAGGCTGAAGAGGAAACCCTGAGCATCCTTGGGCAGTATACGGATTTTGCAGTTAATGATGCCGCCGTCCCGGTAATTCCCGGCAAAAAGAGCGAAAGCGAAAAATTTGCAGGGGCACTTCATTCTTACAGTATTGAAGCGATGATGGGTGATACGCGCGCCCTGCAAGCCGGTACTTCTCACAACCTGGGCCAAAATTTTGCCAACGCATTTGACATTCGCTATCTTGACCAGAACAACCAGCTTCAATATGTCTGGACAACATCCTGGGGAGTATCCACCCGTTTTATCGGTGCAATAATCATGACCCACGGAGATGACCAGGGATTAATTTTGCCACCGAAACTTGCCCCGATTCAGGTAATTATTGTTCCAATCTATCGCAATGATCAAGAAAAAGCGGATGTTCTGGATTTTGTGCACAAGGTAAAATCCCAGCTTGGGCAGTTCAGGATCAAGGTGGATGAGAGGGAGGGTCTCTCCCCTGGTTTTAAGTTTAATGACTGGGAACTGAAAGGGGTCCCGCTAAGGCTTGAAATTGGACCAAAAGATGTTGAAAAAGAAATTGTAACAGCCGCCCGCAGGGATATTCCCGGCAAACAGGGTAAATGCGGCTTGCCTATAACGAATTTAGCGGAGCAGGTAGGTACGCTTTTAGACGAAATACAATTATCTCTATATAACCGTGCCCTGAATTTCCGCCAATCGAATATTTTCGATCCTAATAATTATGAGGAGTTTAAAGAGGTAATCAACCGCGGATGGGCATTTTCCTGGTGGTGCGGTGAAAAAAGTTGTGAAGCGGTCATCAAAGAGGATACCAAGGCAACAACCCGGAATATCCCCCTGGACCAACCGGGAGGGACTGGAACTTGCATTCGCTGCGGTAAAAATGCAGACAAAAAAGTTTATTTTGCCCGGGCGTATTGATTAAGATAGAATGCCTGCTGTTCAACTGGAAATCCTCGAAGCCCAGATTGGTAATTTAGCCTGGAAATTTACCCGTCCAATAGAATTCCAACAATCCCTTGCTGAATTATTGACATTTTTTGGCGAGCAGGTTTACCGCCCCGGTATCACAATCCCTAAAAATGCCGGGATAAAATTTTATCGAGTTCCTCCAATTGTGATTATAAAAATAGAGCAAAAACTTACCGAGTGGAGTAAGGAAAATCCGGATGCAGCTTATTTGCTGGCGTATCAATTACATGGCGATACTCATTTCGAACCGAGAGTACTCGCCGCTCATATACTCGGCAACCTTCCAGCCGAAAAAGTTGAACCGGTTATCGAGCTCATCAGAGAATGGTCAAAATCGGAAAATAACCGGATCATGCTGGATCGTATCTTTTTTGAGGCCAGTTTTTGGTTGCGCAAGGAGAATGCCGAAAGGTGGATTACTCTTTGTGAAGAATGGCTGATCAGTACCGGGAATCGGGAAATGATGCTCGGGATAAGGGGTTTGATCCCCCTGGCTGGTGACCGGAGCTTTATCAATTTGCCTTACATCTATCATATCATCACCCCATCCATCATCCATCCATCCATCGCCGTCCAGAATGATCTTATCGATTTACTTGAGGTATTAATTTCCAGGACCCCCAGTGAGGTATCCTACCTTTTGCAGGACATTCTTCAGGAACATAATGAAAAAGCCGTTCAGCGATTGGTTAGAAAATTGCTGCCATTATTTCCAGCAAATATACAAACTCGTATTAGACAATCATTATCCGAGTAATGGGTACCTATCTGCCCGAACAAACCCACCTAACCCAAAAAAACCTTCACCGGACCGGTTTCCTCTGGTATAATCCTAAAAGCGACTAGACCACTCGATGGCTTGGGCTGTCGAAATGGAGACTTGCTTAAAATAATTGGACAATTAAAGGAGAAAGCATCTGTCATGGGTTTAACCAAGGAAGTAAAAACCAAAGTAATTGATGATTACCAGATTCATCCAACCGATACCGGATCAGTGGAAGTTCAAATTGCACTGGTTACCACACGAATAAAAATGCTCACTGAGCATTTGCAAAAATTTGATAAAGATGAATCTTCTCGACGAGGTTTGTTAAAACTTGTCGGACATAGAAGGCGCATGCTGGCATATCTTAAGAGGACAAAATATACAACCTATCTCGAGATCGCTGAGAAACTAAAATTACGTAAGAAATAGGATTTTTCATTATAAATGAGCAGATGGGGTTTTATTTAACACTTCTGCTCGTTTATAATCAATTGAATAATTTTTATTAAACCCGCTCGGGTTGGGTATTGAAAAGTGCCTCGGATTCATTCCGTGTCAATTTTCAGTCCCTGACCAGGCGGGTAAAAAAAAACAAGGACAAAAAATGAAACCAGAATCACATATCTATACGACCTCTGTTGGAGGCCGTGAATTTACATTTGAAACCGGCAAGATTGCCCAACAGGCCGGAGGAGCGGTTACAGTCAGTCTTGGAGAGACAATGATCTTCGCTGCGGCCACAATGGGAGATACGCCGCGTGAAGGGCAGGATTTCTTCCCGCTCTCTGTAGAATACGAAGAACGCATGTACGCCGGGGGCATCATTCCAGGATCCTTCTTCCGTAGAGAAGGCCGTCCGGGCACGGATGCAATTCTAACCGCCCGGCTGACCGACCGTCCACTGCGGCCTCTGTTCGATAACTCCATGCGCAATGAGGTCCAGATATTAATTTACTCCTGGTCCGCAGACCGGGAAAACCCCCTGGATATTCTCGCAATCAATGCAGCCTCCGCCGCCCTGATGATATCAGATATACCCTGGGACGGACCAATCGGCGCAGTGCGTGTCGGCAGGGTGGACGGCAATTTCATAATCTGCCCGACATTTGAACAGATAGATGCATCTGATCTTGATTTACGGATAGCCGGTACAAGCGAAGCTATCCTAATGGTTGAATGTGGTGCCAAAGAAATCTCAGAAGAAATAATGGTTGAAGCGCTGATGTTCGGGCAGGATGCCTTACAATCCCTGATTCAGCTACAGAAAAAGATGGCAGCAGAATTAGGAAAAGCAAAAAGGGAAGTACCCCTTTTCGCCACTGATAAAACCCTCGTATCCAACATCTATGACCACTATAAATCCGAGATGGAAACGATCATGGATAATGCTGCTAATAAATCCGAGCTCAACAGCGGGATTGATCACCTGAAAGAGAAGGCTGTCTCTGATCTAACGGTTGAAAATGAGGACCTCAAGCCAAGTGTTGTCCAGGCATTCGATGAGGCGTACAAAAAATCCGTCAGGGAACGCATTCTCACAAAAAATCTGAGGCCTGACGGACGTTCGCTGGATCAAATTCGGGATATTTGGTGCGAGGTTGGTATCAGTCCCCGTGCGCATGGATCCGGTTTATTCACCCGCGGCGAAACCCAGGTATTAACCCTGGTTACGCTTGGATCCCCGCGCGAAGCCCAGGAAATTGACACCCTTTCCCCAATCGATTCCAAACGGTATATGCATCATTACAACTTTCCACCTTTCTCCACCGGGGAAGTAAAAAATGTCCGCACCAGTTCCAGGAGAGAGATTGGCCATGGAGCGCTGGCTGAAAGAGCCCTGGAACCTGTAATCCCGCCTGCTTCAGAATTTCCTTATGCCATGCGTCTCGTTTCAGAGGTTTTATCTTCAAATGGATCCACCTCTATGGCATCTGTATGTGGATCTACTCTGGCGCTCATGGATACCGGGGTTCCTATCAAGGCTCCGGTTGCTGGAATTGCCATGGGTTTGATTAAAGAAGGGGACAACTACGCCATTCTTACCGATATCCAGGGACTTGAGGATCATCTTGGAGATATGGATTTTAAAGTAGCCGGCACAAGTAAGGGCATAACAGCATTACAGATGGACATGAAAATTCTGGGCACAACCGCCGAATTATTGTCCAAAGCACTCGATAAAGCAAAAATCGCCAGGTTAAAGATCCTGGAGACAATGCTGGATGTTATTCCTGTACCAAGCCCCACCCTGAAAACCCATGCTCCCCGCATTACTACCATTCGCATACCCATTGAGAAAATTGGCGCCCTTATCGGACCAGGCGGTAAAAATATCCGATCGCTGCAGGAAATGACATCAGCCCGGATCGACATTGAAGAAGACGGCACGGTCTTCATCACTGCGAATAACGGTGAGAGTGAAACGATGGCCAGGGAACAAATCCTTATGCTTACAGAATCCGCCCAACTTGGACGGATTTATACCGGAAAGGTGGTCCGGACAACTGATTTTGGTGCATTTGTTGAGATTTTGCCAAATGTTGATGGTCTGGTTCACATATCCCAACTGGACACAGAAAGAGTCGCCAGTGTTGACGATGTTGTTCAACTCGGTGATGAGATCAGTGTGATGGTGACCAACATCGATGGGGATGGTAAAATCCGCCTGTCAAGACAGGCTGTCCTGGAAGGCTGGACTCTCGAGGAGGCTGCCAGCCACGACAAAGGTGGCAGGTCGGGAGGTGGAAAACGACCCGATCGCAACAGCGGCAGGAACTCTGGCAGTGGCGGTGGAAGATCCGGTGGTAATCCGCATCAAAACCGAAGAAATTAGAGAAAGAAAACCTGAATACGAACAAATGACCCCGGCAACATTCCGGGGTCATTTGTATGAATTTATTGAATTATGATGCATGTAATCTTCGTTTTATTTGAGTGCGGTTGGAAGCACAGGAGCAATTGGCCCAGAAATACCCAGCAGTTCGGCTAAACCAGCCCGCATTGCAACCCGATCATCCCAGTAATATTCAATTTCTCCAAAACACATGGATTGTTCGTGGCCTTTGCCACAGGCAATTACCACATCTCCTGGTTGAGCAAGAGATAATGCGAAACGAATTGCCTCTCCCCGGTCCGGTATCCTCCAAAAATTATTCCCTTCAACCCCGCCTTTTGATATTGCAGCATCCGCCATCTCTGCTAAGATTTCATCCAGAGACTCAGTGCGGGGGTCTTCAGCAGTAAGAATAGTACTATCGGCATTTACGATTGAATTCTCTGCCATCAAACGGCGCTTTTGACGATCCCGCAGCCCGGCTGATCCAAAAACAGCAATCACTTTCCCGTTTGATAAGGACTTTGCAGTACGTAAAGCATTTAATAAAGCATTCGGGGTATGTGCAAAATCCACAAATGCCAGAAAATTTTGCCCAAGAGAAATTTTTTCCATCCTTCCGGATACTGCTTCAAGCGAAGCAATCCCCTCACAGGCAACCTCCGCTGAAATTCCCAGACCGACCACTGCGGCCGTATAGGCAGCCAGGATATTGTACACATTAAAATCCCCCAGCAGGGCACTATCTAACCGGAGGCGGCCTTTGGTTGTATGAAGTTGAATGTGCAGACGTTCCGGATCCTGCCAATATTTTTCAGCTTTAATGTCTGCATCCTTGCAGATTCCATAAGATGCTTCGTTCTGTGTGTTGACGGAGTGTAAAAAATCATAAGAGTCATCGTCCCGGTTAAGAACTGCCAATCGGGGGTTTCCAGCTTGTTTTGGGAAAGTCAAGGATAATTCCCTTAGTAATCGTGCTTTGGCCTGCCGGTAATTTATAAAAGTTTTGTGATAATCGAGGTGCTCATGGGTTATGTTGGTGTAAACAGCAATATCAAATTCACAGGCAGTCACACGATCCTGGTCTAATCCGTGTGATGTGGATTCCAGAACAGCGTGAGTCAAACCGTTTGAAACCATCTGGTGTAGATACCTTTGTACATCCAAAGATTCTGGTGTTGTTACATGAAAACCGGTGTCAAGGACTTCATCCCCAATTACTGCATTTACGCTGGTGATTACCCCGCTTTTATAACCTGCGGCAAGGAGGATTCTGTAGATTAAATTGCAGGTAGTAGTTTTTCCATCGGTTCCGGTAACCCCTATGATACACATCTTCCGAGCAGGATAATTATAGAATGCTGCGGCCAGGTGAGCCAATGCCGGGCGGGTATCCTTTACTAATAGATACGGAACCGGACATGGTATTTGAGCATGCATGCCTACAACCGCTGCAGCCCCTCTTTCAACGGCATGGGAGATATAGGTGTGTCCATCGGAATGTAATCCCGCCAGGGCCACGAATAAATTTCCAGGTTTGATTAATCGGGAATCAGCCTGAATCCCTGTTATCGGAATAGAAGGCAAATTTTCCGGTGGGTTCAGATCCACCGGAAAATATTCAAAAAGCTCCTGGAGTGATTTTGTGTGGTTTAAGGCCAAGTAATCAATCGCACTTTTTCAACTGGAATAATCTATTGAAAACTCTGACGCAAATCTTGCAGCTGACCGGATACTGAACCATCCACAATCTGGTCCCCAACACGGACGATTAATCCCCCCAGGATGGATGGATCCACCTTGAATGTAACGGTTGTTGTGCCACCTGACTTTTGAAGGACTTCGGTTTTTACTGTTTCTCTTTCTTCAGGTGTCAGCGGGAGAGCGCTTGTAATTTCAGCATGGCTTCCGGATAGAGCTTTACCTTCCAGTACAATCACCTTTCCGCCTCTAACGCCAGAGAAAAATTCTTCCAACAATTTGTGCTGGCTGTTCTGGTCTTGAATCAGTGATTCGCCAATTAATTTTTGAGCGGCTGAAATGGAGAGGGCAGCAACCTGTTTGCGTAGATCTCCTAAAAGACGATTCCTTTCCAGCTCAAGCTCTTTGCGGCCGGATTGGCGTTCCTTGTCAATTTCACTATCTGCTTGAGAACGCATCTCTTTTTGGAGAACATCAGCCCGATTAGCTGCTTCCTGTAAAATTTCATTGGCCTTAATCCGGGCATCGGTGATAATTTTTTCTGCCTCCACCTCTGCGTTTTCACGGGCTTCAGATGCAATACGCGCATCTTCCAATCCCTGGGCTATTTTTTCCCGGCGTTTTTCAAGAACACTTAAGATTGGTTTGAGCACCCACACTCTCAACACCACAAATAAAATCGCGAAATTAAAAAGTTGAACAAAAAGATAACCAAGATTGATACCTAGAGCTTCCAAAGAAGTCTCCTTTCTGCTTTCATCGATCGGGATCTAAAATACAAACAGGATAAGCAGCGCTACAACAAGACAATAAATTGCAATTGCTTCTGCAAATGCGATACCAAGGATCATGTTGGTTAGAACAGTCCCCGAAGCATCCGGATTGCGAGCCATGCCTTGCACTGCACCATTAACAACAATTCCTACACCTGCCCCGGCGCCTATTGTCCCGATCATGGCAAGTCCTGCGCCAATCAATTTTGCGGCTGCTACAATATCACCTTCCATAACGATTACAACCTCCTTGTCAACTTCTTCAGATCAATAATTAGGATTAACTAATGCCCTTCGTCGTCATGAGATCCATGGGATTGGGTTGCCATCGCCATAAATACCATGGTAAGCATACCAAAAACAATCGCCTGGATTAAACCTACAAAAAACTCCAGGCCCAAAAATGCAGATTGAGCCATTACTGGAATCAGAGTTCCAATAATAAACAACATCACTGTGCCAGCAAAAATATTACCAAATAACCGGAATGAAAACGATAGTATTTTTGCGAATTCAGAAATTAACTCAAGGAGTCCCACTGCAAAGTCAATCAAACCAAAAACAGGCTTCTTAAAAAATGTACTGGTATTCCAGTATTTTTTAAAATACGCGGGACCAACCGCCCGGACTCCAATAATCTGGGTCATAATAACAGAGACCAAAGCCAACGCAATTGTAAAATTTAAATCGGTTGAGGTAACCCGTATAAAAGGAATAATTTGATAACCCTGTCCTTCGGGTTCTCCGGGCAATACTGTCCAGATCCCAGGAGCTATTTCACCAATTGGGTGGCCCTCGTCTGATTCATGAAGAATCCCAATATTGTCCACCCCGGGGATCAGTTCCATCCAGTTGGTAATCAGCACTGTCAGGGTAATGATTGCAAAAAAGGGGAATATCGTCCTTGCCCATTTCCCTGCAGTTGATTCGGTTAAATTGTAGATGACTTCCAGCATAGCCTCCAACGCTCCCGAAATTCCGGATGGGACCAATTTCCCGGATTTTACTGCCCGGTTAACTGAAAAAACTATTCCAATTAATATCAGGTCCACAATGAACATGGCGACCATTGTATTGGTGAAATAGACCTCTCCCAGCAATGGCGTATTCAAGATGGGGCTCTTGCTTAAATGTTCAGCAGCAATCTGGATATGGGGCTGTACAGGCGGAAAAATTCTTGAGGTAATAATACTGAGAACAATAAAAAGCAGGACCCACCACCGATTAATCCCCCATCGCCACTTCTTTACATTTACCTGGTTTTGTTCCTGTTCCAATTTCGTCTCCCTCTGCGTGAATTGTATTTTACTGTATTTAGAACTTAATCCGGGAAACTGCTCCCCGGACAATAACAAACATACCGATAATCGAAACCGGAATGCTTGTTATCACCAGGATGACAGTAACGAGAGGTTTGGAGTCAAACTGGCTATCCAACCAGAGCCCAAAAAACACTGCTCCTATCACAACAACCAGGGTAAAACAGCCTGCCAGACCGGAAATACCTGCAAGCGCCAGATTGGATATTTTTGTCTTGGAGTCATTGCTGACATTCTCTGGCGGTTGCATATTTATAAAATTATATCAAAGGCAAAAGTGATCGTCAATAACTTAAAAAAGCCAGGGATGCCAGTTCGGTCAGGTTCAACCCATAGCCAAACATGATTGTCCCAAATAGTATTACCCCAACCATGCAAAGCGATAGCGCTGCTATTGAGGCAGGGGAAACAATAATTTTCCTGTCTCCTTCCATGGAAGGCAGGCTGTACATAGTTTTCATTATCACAAGGTAGTAGTAAAGGGCTACAATCGAATTTAAAACCCCCAGAATCGCCAACCATGCCATATCAGCCTGCATAGCTGCAGTAAATACCAAAACCTTTCCTATGAAACCAGCGAAGGGGGGAATTCCAGCAAGCGATAATAAGGCTATCAACATCACGAAGGCTAATCCGGGAGAGCGACGGCTTAACCCGGCATAAGCAGAGATATCATCCGATCCAGTTGACTTTCCAACAATATGAACCACAGCGAAGGCAGCGATGTTTGTAAGCAGATAGGCCAGTAAATAATAGGTGGCAGCAGACAATCCCAGGCTGGTGCCAGCTGCAACACCAATGAGCATGTACCCTGCCTGGGCTATAGAGGAGTATGCAAGCAGCCGTTTAATATTTTTCTGGGCCAGGGCAAGAAAATTACCAATGACCATACTGGCAACTGCCAGAACCGAAATCAAGATTGTCCAGAGCGGTGTAATTGAAGGATAAATTCCAGAAAATACCCGCATTAACACTGCAAAACCAGCCGCTTTGGAAGCGGTAGACAAAAATCCGGCAATGGGAGTTGGAGCCCCCTCATAAACATCTGGAGCCCAGAAATGAAAAGGAACTGCAGATATTTTGAAACCAAATCCAACAAGTACCAAGATCATTGTACCAGCCATCATCAGGACAGGAATTTCACCTGAAGACATGGCTGCCCCAATCTCGTAAAGCTGGGTTGTCCCCGTCAGCCCATAGATATACGAAAATCCAAATAGCATTACCGTTGAGGTTCCAACCCCAAAAAGGAAATATTTTAACCCGGATTCAACAGATTTCTTATCTTTTATTAAAAATCCTGCCAGGATATACAGGGGCATTGAGGTTGTCTCAATCGCCAGGAAGATCATAATCAAATCAGCCGCGCTGGCCATCAAGGTCATACCCAGTGTGCTCACAAGAAGTAAGGCGTAAAACTCTCCACGTCCGGAAAGCCCGGGATGGTCAATTGTAATCAAACAGGTAAGAGCTGCAGCACTAATAAACAATAAACGGAATATAAAACCAGCACTGTCAACTCTCAGCATCCCACCCCAGATCAATTCCGGTTCCGAGCCAGGTTGAGATACAAAAATGCTCAGGATCAGGATAATAAGCAGGCCAAAAAAGACAATCCAACCAAATGGTTTGGGTTTATCTTTCCCGGTAACCAGGTCAACAATTAGAACCACTCCAACCAGTATAATCATGCCTATCTCTGGAAGGATTTTCAGCAGCATTGATGGAACATCTCCGGTCATGGTTCAGATACCTCCAAGAATTACCAGGATGCGGTCTACCCCGGATTGAACGATGGGTGCCATCAATGACGGGAACCATCCCAAGGCGATCATGGTCAGGACTAACAAACCCACCGCTACTTTATCCATTACGTTTATGTCAGATATTGGTAAATTCCTCTTTGGTTTTTCCATCATATCGGCGTCACTGGGAGAGCCCTCAGGTTGGATATTTTCTTTAGGTGGTCCTCCAAATTCTTCGGGAAGATCACCAAAGAAAACCTTTCTGACAACCAGTAAGATATAAGCTGAAGTGACTACAATGCCTATAGCTGCAATGACCGCAGCCATGGGCATTGTTTGCCATGCACCCATGAAAATAGGGAATTCTGCGACAAATCCAGAAAAACCTGGCATACCCATAGACACCAGACCGCCCACAATAAATCCGATAGCCGCCCAGGGCATAACCCTATTAAGACCACCCAGGCGGGCAATATCACGGGTGTGGGTTCGGTCATATACCATTCCGACGATAGCAAAAAATAATGCTGTCATAATCCCATGAGAGAACATTTGCATCCCAGCACCAAGTAAACCTTCATTATTGAGCGTGGCAAAACCTATCAGGACTAATCCCATATGCGAAACCGAAGAGAAACCAATAACGTATTTGAAGTCTTTCTGGATCATGGCGATGAATGCACCGTAAACTACATTGATGGTTGCCAGAACCAGAATTAATGGCGCCCAGACCTTTGCTCCCTCAGGCAGCAGCATTATGCCAACCCGTAATGCTGAAAATGCCCCGACCTTCATCTCCACACCTGCCAGCAGCATTGAGATAGCGGTTGGTGCAGCCACATGACCATCGGGTGCCCAGCTGTGGAAAGGGAAAATACCGCTTAAGATAGCAAATCCAAAGAAGACGAATGGGAACCATATTCTCTGAAATTCCAGCGAGAAACCAGCCTTTTCCAATTCAAGCATGTCAAATGAGTTCATACCGGAACCAACATAAATTGCCAGTGCACCAACCAAAGCGATCACAGACCCTAAAAACAGGTAAAGCGTCAGTTTCATACCACCATAATCACGCGTTTTTGGAGATCCCCACATGACAATCATTAAATACTTGGGGAATACAGCCAGTTCGAAGAAAAAGAATAGAAGGAAAAGATCTAATGAGCAGAAAACGCCATAGACACTGGCAGCCAAAAACATTAAGAAGGCGAAAAACTCACGCGGGCGGTCATCCACATTCCAAGAGACGAGTACCCCGCAAAAAACTACAATCCCGGCTAACAGTACCATCGGAACACTGATCCCGTCGACCCCTACATGATAAGAGATTCCAAGGGAAGTAACCCATGGGATCTTCTCGATATATTGGTACCCGGCCGCAGCAACGTCATATCTAAAATAGACAAATGCTGAAAGTACCAGATTAATTATTACAGCTGTAAGAGCAATCCGTTTTATTAGAGACTGGTTTTCAGCCTTTACCAGCAAGATGATTATACCGGCTGCGATAGGTGTGAAAATTATGACGCTCAATATCGGGAAAATCATCCATCACCTCTTAGAACCAGATCATTACAGCCCGATTGATTACATCGACAATCCAGGCAGGCCATATTCCAATGGTTAATATTAAAACCATCAATGGCGCAATTACAAAAATTTCTCTTACGTTCATTTCACTGATTTTCCCGTTCCATTTTTGATTTAATGGACCATGGAGTACCTTCATGAGAGCTTTTAATACGTAGGCGCCCGTGAAAAATAATCCGATCATACTTAACACCGTTGCCAGGGTAAAAATTGGCCAGGCACCCCGAACCACCATAAACTCCGATACAAAACCAGCCAAACCAGGCAGACCGAGCGATGCCATAGAAATAAATATCAATACTCCACCATACACCGGCAGGATGGCAGCCAAGCCACCGAACTCATTTAAGTCGCGGGTATGCGCCCGATCATAAAGGACACCAACCAGGAAGAACATTCCTGCTGATGACAGCCCATGAGTAAACATCTGCAACACAGCCCCGTTCACGGCAATTATGGCATCCTGTGTCCCTGCAGCCCAGGCAGCCGTTGCAACACCCAGGATCACAAAACCCATGTGATTAATAGATGAATAGGCGACGAGCCGTTTGAAATCCGATTGGCCAAAAGCAGAAAGTGCCCCGAAAATTATTGCCAGGGTTGCCAATGCCGCCAGTGCACCGGCATAATATTTGGCTTCTACAGGAAAGAGTGGAAGAACAAGGCGGATGAACCCGTAACCACCCAACTTGAGCAAAACACCGGCGAGAATCATGGATCCAGCCGTAGGCGCTTCAGTGTGAGCATCCGGGAGCCAGGTATGGAAGGGCCAGACAGGGACTTTTATTGCAAATGCAAGGACAAATGCCCAGAAGGCGATTGATTTTATTGTCTCTGCAGGTAACCCATACAGGGATAACTCCGCCCCAATATTTGGCCAAAGGACAAATAATTCCGGTATATCAAAGGTTCCAGTCAGAACACCAATCAATTGAATGGCGAGGAGCAGCCCCAGGGATCCCCCAATGGTGTAGAGGATAAACTTTAAGGATGCATAATTTCGGTTTTTTCCTCCCCACTGATTGATTAAGAAATACATTGGCACCAGTCCTACTTCCCAGAAGACAAAAAACATCATTAAGTCAAGCATCAGGAAAACACCGAGCATACCCGTTTCCAATAACAGGAAAAGAATCATGTACGGCTTCACCCGGTCTGTGATGTTGTATGAAGCGAGAATTGCCAGGGGACTTAATATTGTCGTGAGCAACACAAGGGTAAGGGATATGCCATCAATCCCCACATGGTAATAAGCGTTCAGTTCACCATACCAGGATATCTTTTCTTCAAGCTGGAATCCATTGACTGCAGGATCAAATTGGATCCAGACAGCCAGGGACAGGATCAACGGGATCAAACTGGCTCCCAGCGCTATCCGGCGAATTAATTGGACACGATCACCAGGTATGAAGAGTAATATAACTGCGGCAATTGTTGGAGTAAATAGTATCCAAGAAAGGAGATGACCTTCTAATAAATCCATCCGCTACTCCCTTATTTCATAGTGATAAGGCTCTTACTATAAAGAAATAAAACACAAAGCTTACCAATAAAATTGTTAATAATGAAAATATCAGGTACTGCTGTACCTGGCCAGTCTGCATCCTGCGCATTGAACCACCAGCCTTTTGGGTTCCTGAAGCAATTCCATCCCCAGCCGCATTGATGAATGGTAGATCGATATTTTTCCTCAAGAAGAAACCTATACCCCAACCAGCCCGCCAAATCCAGTGTAAAAATCCATCAATTATCGTCACATCGATCAAGCGGTATGAGAATGTTTCAGCCAGCCAGATGGCAGGTTTTACAAAGATGATGTGATAAAGTTCGTCAATATAATACTTTTTCTCCAGAATAGAATACAGTGGAGCGAAAGATTTCTTTAACGGATCAACTGCTCCGGCCTCATAGTTTCGGTAAGCCAACCATCCCAGCAGTAACCCCCCCAAGGAGACAGACAGGGAGGTAATTAAAGGTACCAGGCTGTGGGCAGCTTCATGTTCCAACTCAAAAGGAACCATGGGACTCAGAAAGGTATAAAACCAGTCCGGTGATAATCCGCCAATCAGCGGGAAATTTTCCGGGATTCCTAACCACCCTGTTGATATTGCAAAGAATGAAAGAATGACCAGAGGTATTGTCATGATTCTGGAAGACTCATGGGAATGACTGCCAGATTTCGTGCGAGATTCACCGAGGAAAGTCAGGGTAATCTGCCGCATGGTATAAAATGCAGTTAACAGAGCAGCCAATGCAAGGACAATGAATCCAATCATATATCCGCTACCAAATACACCCTCAAAGATTGCATCCTTTGAATAGAATCCAGCGGTGATTAACGGGAACCCTGCCAGCGATAACCCTCCAATCAAAAAAGTCCAGAAGGTAGCAGGCATATTCTTTCTTAAACCACCCATATTCAGCATATTCTGAGGATCAATTTCTTCCCCGGTATGTAACAAACCATGTTCCATACCATGAATAACGGATCCTGATCCAAGGAAAAGGAGAGCCTTAAAAAAAGCGTGGGTTACCAGATGGAAAGCAGCGGCAACATATGCACCCATACCCAACGCAGCAATCATGTAACCTAGCTGGGAGATGGTTGAGTATGCCAAAACTTTTTTGATATCATTCTGAGCAAGGGCTATGGTCGCAGCAAATAGTGCAGTAAATGCACCGGTTATCGATACAATAAACATCGTTGTCGTAAGGGGTGCCCCTGGATGCCAGCCGGCTGATAACAATGGGAAAAATCGAATTGCCAGATAAACACCTGCTGACACCATTGTCGCAGCATGGATCATGGCAGAAACCGGGGTTGGTCCTTCCATTGCATCCGGTAACCATACATGCAATGGGAATTGGGCGGATTTACCGACCACACCTATGAATATAAGCAGCCCAATTAATCCTGCCCACGATAAACCTGGGATTACAGAGGGGGTAGAGGCAAGATAGGAAAGAACTGTCTCATCTGCCAAAATTTCCTGGAAGGAGAGGGTTCCGGTCAGGGAGTAGAGGGCAG
>Ga0209254_10000677_pt1 | contig 28903 bp, 31 predicted proteins | sample FrelakmetDIP11DI_FD_187148 | JGI IMG/M metagenome (GOLD analysis project Ga0209254, IMG submission 187148) | Freshwater lake sediment microbial communities from the University of Notre Dame, USA, for methane emissions studies - DIP11 DI (SPAdes)... | ecosystem: Environmental > Aquatic >... | reverse complement strand
AAGCAAGGAGAATCTTTACCTTTCTGCACGAACGCTCCCAGTCCGGAACATTCAAGAGGCGACAGCGAAGATGAGCCTTGTGACGATTCGCGATCAGGGAAGTGATCGAACACTATTTTCCTCTTGACTTCCAGTTTGATCTGAATGGAATTCGCGTCAGTGTGTTTAGGTGCTCCGCTGGAACTTGTGTTAACTACGAGATCATGGGATAGCGGAGTAGGGAGAAAAGGGTGACACTCCTGAGAGGGAGAAAGGAGTGTACCTATGGAAACATTGGTGGATTTAAGCAGAAGAGCAAGAGGAAAGAAAGTCGATAAGGAAAGCGGTATGGTTTTGAGTTCAAGCTTCGTTGTGTGAAGTTGCGATTGGAAGAAGGCTTACCGGTTTCCGTGTTGAGCAAGAAGGTAGGAACCAGTAAAGGCGTCATTCGTCGTTGGGTGAAAGCCTATCAGGAGCGTGGAGAAGCTGGTCTGCGGAACCAGATTGTACCCACGGGGAGTGGACGGAAGCTTCCCGGTCCAGTACGCGAGAAGATCATCGAGATCAAAAAGCGTGAGCCCCTCTTTGGTGTCAAGCGGATTTCCCATCTTTTGAAGCGTGTATTTTTCCTGAGCGCCAGCCCGGAGACAGTGCGGCGGACGCTGCGGGAAGAGTCGTTGATTGTTCCTTCCAAGAAGAAACCCCGGCACAACATAAGTCGTCCTCGGTTTTTTGAACGTTCGACGCCGAATCAATTGTGGCAGGCGGACATCTTTACGTTTCGTCTGGGGGGTCGGTATGCCTATTTGATTGGGTTCGTCGATGATTACTCTCGGTACGTGGTGGGATTGGAGTTGTACAGGAGTCAGACGGCGGACCAGGTGCTGGAAGTGTATCGCCGGGCGGTGGGAGAGTATGGGGTGCCGAAGGAGATGCTGACAGACCAGGGGCGGCAATTACGAACTGGCGGGGATCGACGCGCTTTGAGCGGGAGTTAGGGAACGACCGGGTCAGACATGTAGAATCGCAACCGCATCACCCGATGACATTGGGGAAGGTGGAGCGGTTTTGGAAGACGATCTACGAGGAGTATTTGGTTCGGGCGCAGTTTGGGAGTTTTGAGGAGGCGCAGAAATGAGGCCACTATGGTCAGCTAATGCTGTGCCCTGCTGCACAGGAGATGAGGGTTGGGGCAGTCACTCCGTATGACAACGCGCTCCGCCGTGCAAATGAATGGATGGGCAGAATCTGCTGGATTTAAAATCCCTAAAATGACCGGAGATGTAAAGTTCATTTACTCCGTTATCCTGGCTCAAAATCCTTAATGGTGAAGAAATCTCCTGGTTCCTATGCGGCGTTACACAAAATGACGTTTTGTTAAGTTGACTAAGGTGAGATACCCCTTGTGGTTGAAGAACGAGTAGCGTACTATAGTATCACTGAAATAAACAAAGTTTACAAGGAGGTCATCATGGCAAAGCTCACAGAAGAAGCAAAAAAGGCAATCGGAGCAATCCGCCCATCACTCGTGGCTACCGCAAGTAAGACCGGCAAGCCAAATGTCTCGGCAAAGGGCTCGCTACGTGTTCTGGATGATGAACATGTCCTGTTTGCTGACGTCGCTTCCCCGCGCACTATCGCCAATATCAAGGAGAATCCGCAGGTCGCTGCCATTTGTCTGGATGCTGCAGCGCGTAAAGGCTGCCGGATTTGGGGAAAGGGCGAGGTCTTCAACTCAGGCGAACTCTTCGACAAAATCGTAGCCGAGTATGCCAGCAGGAACATGAAGGTAAGAAACGTGGTTAAGGTAACTGTGGAAGAGGTTGAGACCTTCTAACAGAGCCGGGGACTGAAGCATTACAGATTTTGAGGGGGAGATTTGCCTTCCTGGCGATAAGATTGCGCATCAAAATCGCTTGCTCCAGAGGTGCTCGGAGCTATAGATTGCAGATCGTAGAATGCTTGAACTGCGTGAATAAGATAGCCAAAATAATATGATGTCACATCTCAAAGCGCCTATTTCAGTAACCCTGCTCTCAACGGTGCTCTCCATTTGTCTTTCATAATTCCAGTGCCTCTGAGTCGGCCATGCTTCTCATCGACATCCCAACTTTTGTTTCTTGACATTATATAATCGTATATTTATATGTAAATAACATGATACAAGAAGTAGGTGAGCCTTTCCCTGGAGCAAGATGGATGTGCCTAGAACCTCTCTAGCGTCATGGACCATCCTTCGCTTGTAGCCGAGGGAATTTTTTGACGCCTGCTGACAGAGATGGGATTTCAACACGCAACAAAAATAGCGAAAAGAAAGGTAGAAGGGTTGGCACGAAAAGAGCGTATCTCAATATCTTTGCTTGATGAAGAACTTTCTCCGGCAGCCTTCTTGTCTAAATGCCTGTCTGACAAGAACCGGTTGAGGATTCTGTTGTTTCTAGACAACGGGAGGAAGTCCGTTTCTCAGATCGTGGAAGAGCTCCATCTCTCACAACCCCTGGTTTCACACCATTTGAAGGAATTGAAGAGATTCCAGTTGGTAAGTATCGAACGGAGTGGTTCTTTTATCTACTATGAGATGGCGGACAAAAAGGTGATTGAGCTCGTCAACGCACTGGCCCGGCTGGCTAAAAGCCTATTGGCCAACAGGAAAACCTTTTGACCATAGGGGATATTTTTATGGTTAAGAAAACCATTCAGCAAATCATAGAGGACATGCCCCCCGAGAAAGCTTTGAAAGAAATAGCCCCGGCCGCAAGAAGCCTCCTCCGTCTTTTGGACGAAGAAGCAAGATTGGACTTTGTGATAAATCTCGTTGGCGATACTGGAGCAGGCAAGGTTTCCAGCCTGGTTCACCTTTGACTGGCTGAGTGCATGGGCGAAGGTGTCGACCCAACGGAGATGTGCCAAAGCCTGGTGGAAAAAGTGGCTCAGTCAAAGCAACTCAGGGCCATCACCGACCCGGAGCTTCTGGTGCTATTTGAGGATTGGTTTGAGGAGCTGGAGGAAGAGGTAATGTCTCTTCTCGAAGGGCACGGCCCCATGAGTCCAGAGAAGCTTGCAGAAAAAACCGGGCTTTCCCAGAGGGGGGCAACATTCATGCTTTCAAAGCTCAAAAGTGAAAGGAAGTTGTAAACCCACGGGTATCTAATGCAAAACACCAAACCGACACTGATAGCCTTGGCCGCAGTACTGATTACTATTGGGGCGCTCTGGTTCACGAACCGCACAGTCACCCCGAAGGAAGCAACCTGGGATGATGTGTTGGCCGAAGCAGAAAGAGGAGGCTACCGCATCATTACCACGAAGGAACTCGTGAAAGAGTATCAGACAGACCCGGACAGTCTTTTGTTAGTTGACACGCGCCAGGATTGGGAGTATCGGACCGGTCGCATTCAGGGCGCTGTTCACTTTCCCATGGAGCCCACCTGGTGGTCGAGGTGGCAGAAGGCTTTGTCGCTGGAACAATCCTTGGGGCCGGACAAGAACCGTAAAATTGTCTTCTACTGAGCGGGAATTACATGAGTCCGCAGCGACTCGGCGGCCCGTGTGGCCGTAAAGCTAGGATACAAAAAGGTTTATCGCGATCCAAAGGGATATCCGGAATGGCAGAATCTGGGTATGCCTATTGAGAGCGCCCCAGCTGGACTGGCTTCCCCTAGTCCTGAGGAGGCTGAAACGCAAGGGCCTCTGTATGGCTGGGCCATGATATGGACACTTCTCGGGATCTTTGTAGGCGGCATGGCTCTGAACTTAACCCCTTGCGTTTACCCTCTGATCCCCATCACAGTTTCCTATTTCGGTGGACAGGCTTCAAGGAAAGGAGACGGCCAGCGCAGCCTCGTCGCACATGGCGGTTGTTATATGATTGGTCTTGCCTTGACCAACTCCATGTTAGGACTGGTGGCAGCCCTCACAGGCGGTCTCCTGGGAGCGATGCTCCAGAATCCCATTGTCCTTCTTGTTGTTGCGGCGATCCTGGTCCTTTTTGCATCGAGCCTCTTTGGGCTGTGGGAGTTGCGTCTTCCGAGGAGTTTCACTCAAGCGGCTGCGAGATCTTACACCGGATATTTCGGAAGTCTTTTTATGGGGCTGACACTTGGCGTGGTCGCCGCGCCCTGCATCGGCCCGTTTGTGGTGGGACTCCTCACCTGGGTTGCCGGCATGGGAAGCCCATGGCTTGGATTTCTCGTATTTTTCACGCTGAGCCTGGGCCTTGGACTGCCACTTTTCCTCCTTGCCATATTTTCAGGACAGATAGGAAAACTTCCCCAGTCGGGGGGATGGATGATCTGGGTGAGAAAGATCATGGGATGGGTTCTGGTTGGTATGGCAGTGCACTTCATACGACCGCTTCTCTCCGAGCCTTGGGCAACTTTTTTCGTTGCGCTTGTCGCCCTGGCGACAGGAGTACACCTGGGATGGATTGATAAAACTAAAACCAACTTCAGGGCCTTCCCGTGGCTTAAGACGGGGGTTGGTGTGGCCTGCCTGGTTCTGACCACATTTTTAGTTACATCCTGGGCTATGAAAGGTCCGGGTGTTGCCTGGAGGCCCTATTCGCAAGAAACCTTGCAAGAAGCTCAAAAGCTAAGAAAACCTGTCATCATTGATTTCTATGCCACATGGTGCAGTCCGTGCAGAGAGCTTGAAGAAGTCACCTTTCATGATGCTTCGGTCGCAAAGGAAGCTGAGAGTGATTTTGTCATGGTGAAAGTGGATGTGACCAAGGGCGGAGACAAACTTCACGAACGATTGCTTCAAGAATACGCTGTCAAAGGCGTTCCAACTATTGTGTTTCTGGACAGATACGGAAAGGAGAGAAGGGACCTGCGCTTGGTGGATTATCTTCCACCTGATCAATTTCTCGGCCGCATGGCCGAGCTCAAGAAAACTAGCAGATAAAGAAAGGAGAGATCTATGCTGAAGGTGAGATTCTTCCTGAACGAACCCAATGGGAAGCCGTGAAAACATTTTCTACAGATGATGCCCAGGTTGGGCGCAAAATATCCTATTGAAATAGAAACCATCTCGAGGCCAAATCAAGAGTATCAGACGGATGAGTATTTCGAGTTGGATCTTCCTGCGGCCCCCGCCGTAATGGTGGGTGACGAGATAGTTGTTGAAGGTTCCGATCTGCCTGAAGACAAGCTTGAAGCTACGATCTGCAGACACCTTGGTCTTCCGGTTTCCGCGCCAAAAAGGAAAGGGATCTTGGGCCGTTTCTTAACCCGTCCGAGTTGAAGGAGGCTCGCAAGACGGAAGATAAGCTCACGGCGGAACCAGAAGTTTGTTCTGTATGACCGACTCAGTCCGGCTCTGGATGAGCCGAAAGATAAAGTTCTAGAGGGAGAATATTTGGTGTGTCAGATAAGATCATTTCATGATTATGAGACAAATCAGTAGTGGTGCAATTCTACTATGCAGGCGATTTGAAAGGGGTTCAACTCTAACTTAAAAACTGCTACAAAAACTGGGGGCAGGTCATTTCTTGCAGCCCAGCTTGGAAAGGACAAGATTCTCCGAAGCCGTGTAGGGATCCATCTCCCCGGCCAGAATCGCCTCCACCGTACGCTCGAACTCACCGCCTTCAATCAGTTGATCCAGCACTTCCTGAATAAGTCGGTTCTTGATCATCTCGGCCAGTTCCTCACGGATTCTCAGTGTTCGGCGCAGGAGGTGTTGATCCCCTCCCGACTCCATCAGGTAGGCTCTGTGTTTTTCGATCGCGTCCAGAAGCTCGGCCACCCCCCGGTCGAAGACCGCCTCCACCTTGAGGATGGGCGGGATCCACTTCCCTTCCTTGAACTTTTGTTGGCCCATGTCGATCATCTGCCGCAGTTCATACAGCGTCTTGTCCGCTCCTTCTCTATCCGCTTTGTTGATGACAAAGATGTCTCCAATTTCTAGGATGCCGGCCTTGATGGCCTGGATGCCATCCCCCATACCCGGGATCACAACGATGATCGTGGTCTGGGCGCTCTTGACCACATCCACCTCGTCCTGTCCAACACCCACCGTCTCCACAAGGATGTAGTCCTTGCCCATGGCATCCAGAACATCAATCGCACTTCGAGTGGATTGGGTGAGCCCTCCGAAGTGCCCTCGCGTGGCCAGAGAACGGATAAACACCCCCTCATCCAGGCTGTGGCGCTGCATACGAATGCGATCGCCCAGAATAGCCCCTCCACTGAACGCGCTGGTCGGATCGACCGCGAGCACACCCACGGTCTTCTCCGCTTTTCTCAGATGGGCCACCATCTCGTCCACGAGCGTGCTTTTGCCTACTCCCGGCGCGCCTGTGACACCTATGACATAGGCGTGACCCGTGTGCGCATAAAGAGCTTTGAGGGTTTCCCGGGCACCTGGAATCCGGTCATCAATATCCCTGATCAACCGAGCGACGGTCCGCACATCGCCTGCAATGACCTTTTCAACGGCGTTTGTCATCACGCCTCCCTCGGTTGCACGTGTTCTCTCACCCAGTTCACAATGTCATCCAGTTTGGAACCGGGAGTGAAGATCTCGGCAATTCCTGACTCCTTCAGTTCCTGGATATCCTCGTCAGGGATGATCCCCCCGCCACACACGACAATATCCTCGCCCCCTTTTTCGCGCAGGAGCCTGACCACTTCAGGAAAAATATTCCTGTGGGCGCCGATCGGGCTGGACATCACCAGCATGTCCACGTCTTCCTGAATCGCCGCCAGAACAATGGATTCGGGCGTCTGATGAAGTCCGGTATAGACTACTTCAAACCCGGCGTCGCGGAAGGCCCTCGCAATAATTCGAGTCCTTCGGTCATGCCCGTCCAGTCCCGGTTTAGCCACCAACACTCTGAGTTTGCGTTTCTTCACAAATCTTCCCTCGCTGTCTCCCGAACGGGTTAAGGTGCAAGCCTCACTTAGGGACAAACTCGCCCTAGGCGAGCAAGCGCCTTTGTGCGGGCCACCCTTTCTCCGCGCAACTTGGACAGGCAGTCTCGTGCTCCTGGTCCCCATCAAAGAAGTGGGGTATCCAGCCTTCTTCGACTATCTCATAAGTGGTATAACCGGCAAATCCGCATATAGCGCACCTCATGATGACACTCCCAATTCAAAAGGGATTTTATAGGAAAAATTCTCCCAGGACAATAAATATGACTGATTTCCCTGCCAAGAGGGAAAGGAAGCTGAGACTTCCGGCATCCTCCTTCGATACTTCGGTATGATGACAATCTGGTATTTACATTCCCACCGCACGTGGGATAAACATTGTTATTCACGCATAGGTTCTTGCTCCTTGTCCTTTCACCCGCCTTCGCAGGAAGCCACGGTCTCCGGACCGTAAAGGTATGCTGGTGTCCTCCGAAGCCTCTTGACCGCCATAGCTTCAGCGGCGGGGGTTGGCGAAGGAGGACTGGAGCTTCGGCGGGTTACGCCGTGCCGCAGGTGCCACGGGCTCCTGCCCGTGGGGCTCCACTGGACTTTCCCGGGGGAATAGCCTATGTTAATTTACCCCGGATCGGTAGAACCTATCCCGGTTCTCCACGAGGGGTGGAGGGTTTAGTGAAAACTAAGAACATTTACAGTTAGAGAGTGCTCATCCACGCTCTTATTTTTTGTACGGACAGATCTCCAGCTCACAAGAGAAGCAACATGCAGGAAAAAATCAAGAAAAATCTCCCTTCCCATGAACTGGAATCAGTCTTGAGAGATCATCGTAGGTGGCTGGAGTCAGAAGGCATCCACGGTCGCAGGGCCGACCTTGAACAGTTCGACTTGTCCGGTCGCGATTTGTTCGGTGCCGTTTTGACGAAGGCAGTTCTGCGGGATGTTGACCTCAGTCACGCAAACTTGAGGACTTCCGACTTGAAACAGGCCAACCTGCGAGGCTGCAGGCTGTCACATGCTCACATGCAGTGGAGCCTCCTGACAGGCGCCGTGCTTGAGGAAAGCGATCTGACCCAGGCCAATCTTCAATTTGTCGAGTTTTCGGATTCAAGACTAGCAGACGTCGATCTTGCTGGTGCATTCTTTCACAATGCATATTTTTCGAATGCCATACTGCGCAGGGCGAATCTTTCCGGCGCCAACCTAAGGTTTTCGACGTGGAACTCAGCCGATCTGTTCCAGGTTAAATTCATGGCGAGCACCATCCAACTGGCCGACTTTAGCCATGCGAGGTTGCGTGAAGCCGATTTTCGCAACGCGCAAGTCTTTAACTCCGATTTCACAGGTACGGACCTTATCGGCGCTGACTTCACCGGCGCCAGGCTGGAAAAGGTCAATTTTATGGATTCGCATTTCGACCCGGAATGTTTTAAAGCAGCGTATTGCAGCGAGTGTTCCTTTGATCACCGGAGCTCACGGGCACAAACGCCTTCAGCCAGGTGAAGCTGAATGCTGAACGGAGCCGGTTGCAGACGCCGAGCACGCTGGTACGGAAAGGTGTGCCGAGAAAGGAGCAGAAGATGGGTAACAATCTTACCCCTTTGATTGAAAGGGCGCGCGAAATGGGCGCCGTTGACGCCAAGATAATTTCCACCGAGCAGATTGTGTTCGATCCGCGGTCCCATCTGAAATGTCGCTTCGGGTGTAACCGATGGGGCCGTTATTGGACCTGCCCGCCCAATTTGCAGCTTTCCCAGGACCAGTTCCAGGAGGGATTCCGATGCTACCAGCATGCCATGTTTATCAAAGCATTGGACCCCAAACAGGGTCAGGAAATATCTGTCGCCATTGAAAAAGAGGCCATGCTGGCCCACAATTGCCCCTTTTCCTTTGCCTTGGCCATGTGCGTCCAGTGCGAGGCGTGCGCCTTTCCTGAGCCATGCCGTTATCCCCACCTGGCCCGGCCGTCCATGGATGGTTACGGAGTCGACATCGGAAGAACCGTGGAATCCATCGGTTTCAAGGTTGAATTTGACAAAGAGGGAATAATGCTGCCCGTGTGGTACGTGATGGTACTTCTCGACTAACCGATAACCTGCTGTGGTAGGCCCCGGCTGCCCCGGGGTCGGGCCATGCTGTGATACTGAATGGCCCAATTCACTGCAAAGAATTATTTTTCGGTGATCATGTTCAAGTGTTTTTGTAGAAGGTCGTTGATTGTCTTGCTCACCCTTAGGTGGTCGTCGGTTCCCAGCGGAAAGGAGGGGCTGCGCTCAGATACCTCGCCATGAAAGATCATCTGAACCTTGATCACAGGCAAGAAACCGGAATCAACCCGCTCGATTCCAATGGAGATCCTGTAGTTGGTGCCGGGGGGGTGCGGCGGGCTCGCCGGAATTGTTTCCGAAAGCTGGGGAAAAAACGTCTCGTTTTTGCTCTCCTCCAATGGCACGCAGGAGATTCCCTCCCCTTTCTTAGCCTGCTCAAAACAATTGTTGCATGAGGTGCATGTTGCTTTCCGCAGATCCCCTGACTTCCACCGATTGATCAGGTGAGGTTCTCGGATAAAAGGACGGCACAAGGAGACATAGTCGGCTACACCTTCCTCTAGGAGTTCCTTGGCCACATGGAATGATCTTATTCCGCCCACGAGGATCAGCGGGACACTGAGCTCTCTCTTAAAGGCCCTGGCCTCTTCACGAAAATATGCCTCATCCTCCTCGGTGCTGATCCGGCTTTTCATCAAGTTGGGATTATTCAGGAGTCCGCCACTCAGCTCGATGGCATCAATCCCTTCTTTTTCCAGCATAATCGCCACCCGGAGGGAATCCTCCAGGGTGAGGCCGTTTTCAACGAAATCCCTTGCATTGAGTTTCGCCAACACCGGGTAGTTTGGGCCTACGGCATTACGGACGTGTTGGAGCACTTCCATGAGGGCCCTTGCTCGATTCGAGATACTGCCTCCATAGGCATCGGTGCGATCATTATACCTTGGGCATAGAAGCTGGCTTAGAAAAAACCCGTGCGCGGCAAAGATCTGCACTCCGTCAAATCCAGCCTTCTTAGCCCTCAGGGCTGCCCGACCAAAGGCCTCTTGGATGTCACGGAAATGTTGGACCGTCATCGCCCTCACACGGGATTTTGAAAGGTAAGCACCTCCGTAGCCGAGCTGCATGACGATTTTACCGTTCTTCTCATGGACCGCAGCCGCCATAGCCTGAAGACCCTGTATTAGCCCATCCTTGTAGACGCCTAGCTGCCAGGGAGAGTGCTGGCCATGTGGGTGAACATAGGCATGGCCGGTAAGGATCAACCCCACACCCCCATCGGCAAGATCGGCCATGAGGTTGATCATCCTCGCAGTGCATGAACCGTCATCGGTTGCAAGCCCATCCCATGTCGCTGATCGCACAAAACGATTAGACAACACCAAATCGTTGATTCCACTCTCTTCGAAAAGCTGCTTCATTCCTCCTCCCCAGCCAACATCCGGACGGACTCTAACATCCTTGCTTCCCTTTGATTTCTTAGGAGTTATGCCCCCGATCTATGAATTGATAAGCCGGAGCCCGCCATTTTCTTTATGAAAATCATGTTTGATCACTTCTTCCACTGAGCGTCTTCTGGCTTCCCCAATAGATAAAGTTCGCGGGCATCACCAGGGCGGCAGTTCTCAATATTCAATGCCTTTTCTGGCCTGGACACCTTTGGCAAAAGGATGTTTGATCTCCTTCATCTCAATGACCGAAGAGGCAACTTTTGTAACCTCAAGGTGAGCATGCCGTCCCGTTAGAATAAGATCCAATTCGGGGGGCTTAGAAAAAAGCATCTCTGAGACTTTTTCCCCACCAATCAAATCATAATAGGTCGCAACGTTGATTTCATCCAGTACCACCAGCCTATATTTCAGAGAGAAAATCTCTGCCCGCAGAAGTGCCCAGGCTTGTCTGGCAGCATCGATATGCTTCTGTTCCAGGCCAGAGGCATGCACGTTCAGAAAGCCTTTGCCCACGGTTTTAATGGTAAGGTTGGGCAGCTTTCTGATGGCCCTGATCTCCCCGTAGGGTGAAGGCGACTTAATCACCTGGAAGATGAGGCTAGGAATTTGCAGGCAGGACATGAGCATCGCTTTGCCGAGACAGTACGTCGTCTTTCCTTTGCCCTCTCCCGTTATGACTTCAATGGCTCCGTGCCCATTCCCGGGATGTTTTCCGGGCAAGGAGTCTATCTGTTTGTTCACCACCATTTCGGTGACCAGGTCAGCCTTCTCAATAATCTTTTGATTTGCTTTGGAACCTGAAAGGACCAGCTCCACACTTTCAGGTTTTTCGTCTAAGAGGTTAAGAATTTCTTTCAGAGGTAGGATTTGCCGGCCCAGTAGGTCAAGGATCCCGTTCAGGATAACGATATCAAAAGCTCCGCTGAATACCGCCTCTCGAGATCGTTCGAATACTTCCGTAAATTTAGGCTGGACCGCCCTGATTCCATTCGAATGGGAGGACAAGGGGTCAATGGCTGTGTGGTCAATCGTCAGGTAAGGCTCCAGCAGCGAAGAAGCGATCGAGGCTCCCTCCATGAAATCATAAGGCATGAACGAGGTGATCAAGGTACGAAGCCCCTGCCCCGCTGCCCTAAGGCTCAAACCCATTGGAGCAAAATTGACTTGCTCAGATTCACTCGTGTAAACTTGTGTGAGCCCTTTTTCCATTGACGCGATCCCTTTTCATAAGCTTTAACTTGGACAAAAGTGTACCTTAAATCGGGTTGAATCGAAACTGAGGCTTCAAGATAAATTCAAATTTCCGGGCAAAAGTCAAGGAGGAAAGGATTGACATAAGATCCCGTTATTCGATAAAAGCTTTCCACAATTCAGGATGGAGGTGAAATACGATTTACTATCCAAGCGAGCGCTCAGGACTCATTTCTGGTCAGGAATATGGTTTCATCCATCTTTATATTGGGCAAGGCGCAGGGAAGACGACAAGGGCCGTGGGCATGGCCATACGAGCAGCAGGGGAAGGCCTTCAAGTGGAGTTCGTACAGTTTATGAAATCGGGCACCTCGGGGGAAGTTGCCATACTCAAGAGGATACCCAATATCCGTTATGAATGTCCTGGAGAACACCCCTTCATCATGTCACGCGGGCCCGAGGCTGTACATTTTGATCACGCCAACCAAGCTTTGAAATATGCATGGGAAGCTCTTAACCATCAGACCCATCTTCTCATCTGTGACGAAATTCTGGATACGTTCGTTTTTGGAATCCTCGCAAAAGAACGCATCTCCGACCTTATGAAGGCATGCAAAGGAAAGGTTGAATTGGTCATGACGGGTCGGGACGCACCCCAAGAATTCATCGAAGCGGCCGACTATGTGACCGAGCTGACCCAAGTCAAACATGCTTACTACCGGGGTGCCAGGGCGAGAAAGGGGATTGAGTATTGAGTGCTATGGTATGGCGCTATTCCTGACACTTAAGGCTTGTCGAACAGCTTCCGAAAGAGCTTCGAAATCAGGGATGTTGTCAAAAGCGATTCTTTCATTAATGACAATCGAAGGGACAGAGGGTTTACGGCCGCAAATTCTCACCAGCTCATCATACCTGCGCAAGCCTTCCCGGTCACCCATATCCACCACTTCCCATCTCAGTATCCCTTCCTCAAAATCGGGTGCGATTTCCTCCAGGATACCAATAGCCAGATCGCACAACATGCAGCCCTTTTTCTTGGCGACAATTTCTACATAGACCCCTTGCCCTTCCATTTCCACAATACCTCCAGATTCATTCCCCCTTAAAAATTGAATACCTTGGCTTCAGCAGCAAGATCGATGAGATGGGGCACCCCATCCAGGCCCATAATCAAACCTCCTTTCCAACCGACTAATCCAATAAAACCATTGAATACCAAGACGGAAGAAGTTTTCCCTCCCTGTCAAACCTCACCTCTAACCCCAAAGGCTCAACGGTCTTTCCAACATCAACGCCGTAAGCATCCATGGCCGGACGGGCCAGGTGCGGGAACTGACACGGCTCGGGATAAGCACATTTCTCACACTGGACACAGAGGGCCAGGGCAAACGCATATGTGCAACCATGAGAAAGCATCGCTTCTTTTTCCATGGTTACAGCTACTTTTTGCCCCTCCATGGGATCAGCCGTTCTAATGATGATCGCCCTCTTGTATTGCTGAAAGGCATTCATGAATGCCTCCATGGAAAGACTCAGATGGGGAGGGCATGTCCAGAATTTTCCCCAACGACCGCACCCGAACCGGCATTTGATGTGCGAACGGGGGTCAAAAACAATCTGAGAGGTGCTGACCAGTTTGGCCGCTTGAGCGCCAAGAGCTAGGCTTCTTTCAATCAGTGCTTGGTACTTTCGATCCATATCATTCCTCGGTAGATCAGATTCCTCGGCTCCATCCTGCTCAAATTCAGCAGCATTTGTAGAGCCTCAGAAGACGTTCATCCATCACAAAGTAGAACTTCATGAATGAAGAGCCGTCCCAACGCGTGCGCACGCCATGGAGTGTGTTGGCGAGCTCTATAGTACTGCGCAGATGAGTAATCATGATGAGCTGTTTTTTGCTGGCCAACGTCTTGAGTAGAGCTTGCATCGACTTGTGGTTCGTGTAGTCCAGGGAAGGCTCTACTTCATCCAGCAAGTAAAATGGACTATGGAGTTGCTCGAAAATGGCCAGTTTCAAGGCAAGGCTGGTGACGGCCTTCTCTCCACCTGAGAGTTGATGCGCCTTTCGGGTCCGATTTCCTGGAAGGGTAATCTCAATCTCCAGCCCGGAACGCCCGTTCTGTTCAAGAATTCGCAAATGGGCATCTCCTGGTGGAAAGAGGAAATCGAGGTAACGATGGAAAAGGGGCTCTATATTCTCATGGATGCTCTGAGGCAATGCTTCGGGATCTTGGCCAGCCAGAAAACCCTTCACCCAAAGGAAACGCTGCCAGGGATCTAACAGAAGCATGTCATTGATCTGTTCCTGCCTAATGATCGATTTCAGGGCGTGGGGAAGGTTAAGGGAAATGAGCTCTCGAAAGTATTCTTCTCGAATACGCTCTTCACCTTGGACCCTGTACGTATTTTTTCCGGCCTTGGTCATCTCTCGAGCCAGACGTACCTTGGGCGCTTGTTTTCCTTTCCCTCCACTAAAAAGCAACTCCACCCAGACGCGCGAAGCAGGGGGATAGTTTTTACTGCCCGAGAAGAATAACTCCGCGTTCGTGTGGCAACGAAGTCGGTTCAAATCATCCTCTCCCAAGGCCCAGACGATGGCATCCAAAATGTTCGATTTGCCAACGCCGTTGATGCCCATGATAACGCCGATACCTGGTTGAAAGGTCATGCTGGTCAGCTCTGAAAAGGATTTGAATCCCTCGATGTTCACGTCCTCTAAGAAAAAGCCCTTCGCTTCATCCTTTGCCTTTCCACCGTTGCCTTCCATTGCTCTTCCTCCCAACAAACCTAGTTCCTATTCTTCTCCTCATAACGCCGGCGTATTTCGGCGGATAGTTCTTCCTGTCCGGGAATAATCGCTTCATAGACCAGTTCGCCATCCAGTGCAACACTCGGGAGAGATTTGGCACGGAGATCTCTGAAACGCTGGATTCCTTCCAGGGTGCGCATATCCCATTCCCTCACCTCCATCATGCTCTGAATTTCCTGCGGTAAGACCCTTACCGATTCAGACATATAGACACAGGCGAGTCATTGCCGAAAGTCGGTCAGGAGTACATCTACAGCAATCTTATGGGGCATTTTCAAGGTTCCTTTCAAGTCTGAAAAGGTTAAATTAACTTGATCTTTCAAGAAGTCTGTTGAGGAAATCTCTCAGTTCCTCCTGGGGGGGTATCTGGTCAAAGACCAATTGCCCTTCAATGAATATAGATGGAACTGGGGCGGGCCGGCCCAAGTTTTTCGAAATTTCCCTGAATCGTCTTGCCCCTTCTCTCTGTTTGATGACGATTTTTTCCACCTTCAGGGCATCACCAAAGTCCGGAGCCACAGACTCGACCAACCTGGCCATGTATACACAGGGAATTCAATGCTCGCCTTCATGTATGAGGACTAAGTGAATAGGTTTCATCTTTGGACTCCTCAGGAGGGGAGATGACTTAAATGATACTAATACTGGATCCTGCAGTCATTGAGAATCGTCCAAAGGACGATTTTTTCGACTAAAGTAGCTGAAACCGTGGGAAGGAAGGGGGAAGACACAGCAGCCCCTGAAAATCCGGAGAAAAAACGAAAAGATCGGATCGCATTCTTGACTGCCTACCCTCTTCCAGACTATATAGAAGAAACTCGAGTGTGGGTCAACGATACTCTGCCTCGGCTTCCGACCCTTGATATTAGGAGAGGGGGAGTAAAAGCTAAAGGAGGAGCGGATGATTTCGATTGACAAATTTCTTGGCAAACGAGTCGAGATTCCAGAGGATCGCCGTTATTACGCAAAACAAGGATTTTGGGCAAAGCCGGATGGTCAAGACCTCGTTTTTGGGTTCAGCGAGCCAGCCCTTGTCCTAATGGGTGGCCTGAATGATTTTGAACCACTCGTTGCAGACGGACAAAAGGTCCAGAAGGGCGAATCCGTCCTCTTCGCTATCACAGGGAAAATCTTGTACGTAGAGGCGCCTGTGAAAGGCACTATCCTTTTCCATCCGGAGATAAAACAGAAGCCTGCTATGATCGCAGATGATCCTTATGAGAAGGGGTGGTTGTTTAGGATCAAGCCTGACGAGGACTTAGAAATGGCCTATCAGAGTCTTGACACAGCTCAATCGTATGCGGAAAGTCTCAAGGCGACGGAAGGGGCAAAGAACCCTGAGGGACTCAAGGGCGGAGTATCAGGCATTTGCAAAGCCGTCTATAGCGGCATTCGTGAACAGAAACTCTGAAGCTCTCCAGAAACAACTCTATTCTTTCTCTGGTTGCCGACAGGCACACGTGGGCGAGGTCCAATCCTTTTTGTCAAAACCATCCCGAGGGATACGGCAGGGTTCAAGTATATATTCTCTCATAAGTACTCGCCAATATTCTCAGCCCTTCAACAGACTGGCGATCCTTTCCGCGCTGTAGACCTTTCCCTGGGCCACCAGGACACCGTCTATGGCGAGAGCAGGGCTGAGCGGCAAACCATACTTTTCACGGACTTCCTCGGAGAGGACCCACAGTTTTACAACCTCTGCTTCTATCCCCGAGTCTTCAACCGCCTTCTTGGCATTGTCCAGCAGCTCACTGCATTTCTTGCAAGGTGGCTCAAGGCCAATGACTTCGATCCGCATTTTGGATAAACCTCCATCCCTTGGCGGCGGCACATTTAAGCCGGGAAGGACACCTCACAGGAACCAAAATTTCTGCCACCCCTGCATCACTCCTTTAATGCTTCCCGAACGAGGTATGGCGGTTCAGGGTAGGCCGGACTGAAGCACTGGAGGTCAATGATCTCGGACTGTGCCCCGCTCTCCTCAGACACCTTATTTATTGCCTCTCTCACGATCGCTTCCAGATCCGCAGGTTCAAGCCTGACCCGGGCGTTGAGGATGAGTGTTCCACCGGATAGACTTCCGAGCTGCTGGCCGCTGAAAGTGGGTTCTGCTCCAAGGCCTGTGAGATTTGCCCACATGGTTTTTCCCCCGCTGGTGATGACGAATTTCAGGTGCCCTATTTCCGCATCCTTCTTTTTGAACGCCGACCTCAGGATTGAAAGGAGTCTCTTCGCAAGAACTGTGGCGTCATAAGGTTGTGGGGAGGAGATCTTTACAGCCGTATTCAGCCATCCCAGGGCCGCTTCAGCCCTTGCATACCGGTCATAGTCGATTTGCCGGAGGACTGTATTGGCACCTGGTCTCTCGGAGAGGAGGATTTCCAGCCACTCTTCCATTCCGCCACCGTCTTTTGCCGATACGGATAGCACCCGTTTCTCGGGATACTCTTGAGTGAGGGAGGCCAGGAGCCGTTCTCTCTCCTCGGATTTCAGGAGATCAACCTTGTTTAGGGCCAGGATGTCTGACTCCTCCAGTTGCTTCTTGAAAAGGTAGGAGACCTCTTCAGGGAAGGACGTCGGCGTCTCTTCCAGGAGAAGCTCACGAACCCGGTCAGGATCGACCATGGTCGAGAAGGGCGCGAACCGGAAGGCATCCCTGTAGTGAATCTTTATGGGATTGGCTACCGCTGCGACAAAATCAGTGCAGCTCCCCACGGGTTCACCCATGAGGATGTCCGGATTATGGACGAGGATTTTCTCCATCTGATTGATGAGCTCATCGAACTTGCAGCAGAAACACCCTTCCACCACCTCCTCAACCGGGACACCCAATTCGGCCAGCATCTCCCTTACAATCACCGTATCAACGAGATTCTCCGTCTGATCATTGGTGATAATTCCTACCCGCATGCCTCGTCGGAGCAAGCGTTTTGCCAAATCGGCCAGGGCCGTTGTCTTTCCCGAACCGAGAAAGCCTCCGGCAAAGATCAGTTTCACGGGTTTTGCTGTTGTTATTTTCCTGGGAACGGCCATCTTACTGCCTCCTTTAGTTCAAAGGGTGGGTTTTGGCACTGAAAGATCCCGAGATTGAACCGCCGGTATTCGGATGGAAGGGAGTACTTTGGTGGCCCCGCGCAAAAACCTGTTGATCAACTCCCCTTGTATGTACAGTGTCTGCATCCAAAGGGAGAGGCACCCTCTACCCTCTTCTGTCAGGGAGTACTTGCGCTTGGCAGGTCCCTTAACAGGAATATCCCATTGAGAAAGGAGGAAGCCATCTTGGGTTTTCTCAGGATTGCAGTCCTTCCAGGTATTCGAGGACATAGGTGGCGGCTCGCGCTCCGTCTCCACAGGCTGTAATGACCTGGCGGATATCCGTATCCCTTACATCGCCGGCAGCAAAAAGGCCGGGAAATGAGCTCATGAGCTTTTCATTTGTTTTGATGTACCCTTCAGGCGTTTTTTCTACGGGAATATCCAACATCTCTAAGTTAGGCCCCCATCCCACAGCCATGAACACCCCATCCACAGGAAGCTCCTTTTGAGGTTCGGTCCCAATGGATACGATAATCCCGTCAACCCGTTCTTCTCCTTTGAAGGCAACCAACTCGGCATTCAAGAGCACTTCTATATTCCCTTTTTTCTCGATGGCCTTCCGCATCACTGCTTCCATTTTGAGCTTGCTCCCACGATAGATGAGCAGGACTCGTTTAGCGATATTCGATAGAGAAAGCGCCTCCTGGCCTGCCATATTGCCACCGCCAATCACCGCGAGGGTAGCCCTCTTGTTTCTGAAAAGAGGGCCATCACAGAGAGAGCAGAAATAGATGCCTGGTTTGTCAGCGTTCGGTACCCTGAGCATTATGGGGATCACCCCGCAGGATACGATAGCGCTTCGAGCATCATAGCGTTGAGCCTTCACGTCAATTCCAATGAACAGCTTATCCTGGTGATCCAGTCGATCCAATCGAGTCATGGGGAGAGAGGCACCTTCGGACTGAGCTTGGGCAAAAAGAGTTGCCCCAAACTGAGCGCCGGGTATTCCTCCTACAAATCCCGGAAAATTCATCAACCGGTCAATCATATAAAGATTACCGCCCGGGATGTCTCCAAAAACTATAACCTTCATTCCCAGCCTTTGACCGTATATGGCTGCAGTCAATCCAGCCGGGCCCGTGCCGACAATCATTGTATCGTAATGGTTATCCGCCATCCGTGATTACCTTTCGATCCCCTCACCCGCTCATTCCGCCTGGGTCTGTGAGAACGGCTGATACGTTCCCATATTTAGCCAATTCCCTGTCTTGGAAGCCCTTTCAATGCCTTCCATGGATTCGGGCGGGCCAATGAAGACGATGACGTTCTTGTGCTCGACCTGGTTTTTCGGAATCTCTGACTTCTCGATCGACCAGTCGCCCATGACGTAATTGAACAAATAAATCCTATCTTTTTCTTTCAGAAAACCCTTTGCCCGTATCACTTCATGAGGCAAGTTCTCCGCCATGGCTTCCACTTCTTTAAGGTCATGGCCCGACCATTGATAGGTGACCGACATCAGGCGATCGGGAGGCGTGATCTCCAGATCCGGACTGTCCAAGAGGTCATCAATGAATGCATCAAGATCCTTATCGGACAAAAGGGATGCTTTCCCTTGCTCGACCGATGGAGCCAGATCAGCGCGCGCAGCCCGAAGTTCAGGGAAAAAGAATTTCTCTAAGGGTATGTTTCCATAGGTGGTCTCGTAAAAAAAGGGCTCCGGATGAAAGTTGCGTATCACTCCCTTTATTTCTGCGATCTTTTCAGGCGGGGCTTGGTCAATTTTGTTAATGATAAAGACCGTTGAAGAGGCGATTTGTTTTTCCAATGAAGTGTAGGTCTCATAAGCATCCAAGAAATGGGCTGCATCAACCATACAAAACTGTTCCACGAAATGAAACCGGTTGCTGAATATCGGAAGCTTCAGGTCCCTTTTTAGGTCTGAAGGATTGGCCACTCCCGTTGATTCAATGAGGAGCACGTCCGGTTGCACCTTTGTGCTGAGTTCGTAGAGACCCTTGATAAAGTCGGTTTTCACGCAAACGCAGAAGATAGACCCCTTGCTTATCTCGAGCATGTCAATGTTCTCACCCTGCACCAGGGTGCCGTCTATACCGATCTCGCCAAATTCATTCATCAAAATGGTGAGCTTTTTCTCTTTAGGGAAAAAGTCAATAATGCGGTTCAACAGGGTCGTTTTGCCGCTTCCCAGGAAACCGGTGATAAGGTAGACGCGCGTCATCTCATACATAGCCTTGACCCTCGCAGTCATTTGAGAAGTCTCTCGGCGATCTGCCCTATGGCGAAATTACGCTTAGGAAAGGGTTTCCCTTATTTTCTCTTTCACCTCTTCAACAGAAAGAACCTTGCCCACCGACGCCACCTTCCCATCAATGACGAGTCCCGGGGTCATGAATACCCCCTTTTTTGTGAAATAGTTCACATCGTTGATCTTCTTCACTTCAATTTCAGCAGAAGACCCGAGATCCGACGCAGCGCACACCGTATTATCATAAAGCTGTTCACAGCGCTTGCACCCCGACCCCAAAATCTCAATTTTCATCTTTTGACCTCCTCACACCCATCACTCACAAAGGGTTTTAGCCTCACTCTTGCCATGGATGACTTCCAAAAGATTATGGCAAAACTTGCAAACCCCGAGGGAACCGTATGATAGGGTCAGATTTCTCCAAAGCTCCGTATACGTCTTCACCCCATTAGGATCGAGCCTTCCGGGTAAATCTGCCGGAGCTTCCAACTTTCTGATACGGTCTGATTTCCCGCAATAGGGACACTTAACTCCAAAAAGGGCCATATCTGATTTTGGTAGAGCATGGTCGATCACAAACTCTCTCAGCGCTTGCATGTTCTCATACGTATTCATTTTTTCAAACACCTTTAAGCCCAACTCGTACGCAAAAGCGCACGGACGACCTTAAGCGACCCCGCATTGAAGAGATGAGAAGGAAAAGGAGGTGCGATGAAGTAAGGGAGAAAAACGGAGCCGGAGACATCTTCTGGATGCGACGGCCATCGGTGTGGGCTCATGCCGGAAAGAAACCACGCTTTTCCAAAGCCAACTCAATCGCATTCACCAGATCGTCGCGCATAGGGATAACATCGAAAATGAGCTCTCCATCGATGAAGAGCGACGGTATGGGTGCGCATCTGAGACGCTTTTTCAGTTCCTCCTCCCCGTACAGGGAAACAGATAGGTCATAAAAGCGGCGGGCATGGGCTTTGCTCTTCATGTACTCAACCTTTGCGAAGCGAACGTGATGACCGTATTTCGGTATCACCTCCTCGACCGCCTCAGCCATATAAAAGCATGCAGGGCACTGATCCCCCTGATAGATAATCTCGATATGGATCGGGTCTTCTCGCCTGCAGCTCGGACTCATGTGCCTTGAAACCAAATGATTATTCTTAGGGCCCCCAGGCGGGGGCCCCGGTTTAGGGAACCTTTAACGAGTGGTCACTCTATTTCATGTCGGAATCGCTACGAGTAAACTTACCAGACCCAGCCTTAGCAAGGTTCGCCTGGATTTTGTCGAACTGGAATCCTTCCTCACGTAAGGCCTTGATACGTTTCTTCATGCCCTCGTTGGGAGCTCTCTTTGCCATCTCATCAATGAGTTCTTCGTATTGGGGAATGATGCTCTCGAAAACAAGATCTTTTTCAATGCAGATCGTTGGCAGGACCCTCCCTTTGAGCTCCAAGAATTTGCCGATTCCATCCTTATTCTTGATGGACCACTCCCTGTATACAATCATTTCCTGGACGTCATCAGGCAAGGCTGCAATGGATTCCATCATGTATCCACACGCAGCGCATTGCACACTGTCCAGGGTCAGAACATCGATATGAATTAAGTCTGTCATAAATGATCTCCTCCTTTCACCTTTGGGTGATTAGGATGCCGGGTACTTGGCGTAATACTGATAGAACCAGTTCTTTGCTTCCATGGCTTGATCCATATGTTCCACCGGAACATCGTAGGGCATGTCTCACCCAGGTGCGAATGTGTACCCGACATGTCCACCTGCAGCAAGGCTTACAATGGCATCCTCTCTGGGAGAGAGTAGGCCGAGGCTCAGGGCCAGAGTCAGCTTCAGGTTACCACCAAAGCCCACGTTGTATTTCCGTGCCATGTCTCGGACATAGACCATGTTCAATTGCTCATCAATGGCAAAACCGTGAGTGCCGATTTTGCAAACGTCTTCCATAACCTTGGTGCAGTCACCGCAGATGAAGAAGGAGGAAGTCTTGCCTTTGCCATGAATGGTTTTGATACCCGGTTGTGCGTTAGGGGTTACGAACTCTTGGAATGTTGCAGACTTGATCTGCGAGGCCACAGGGTCGACAATGGCGATGATGTCGCATCCCATATCGGCGTAGAACCCAGCCGCTACACCCCCAACCTCCCCTGCAAATTTGATGACCTCATGGGCGAAAGCCTTGTTCTTGTAAACATCGGTAAAGATCCGCACGCCCGCAAGATGGGAGGCCAAGGTCAATGGACCGCAGAACAGCCCCATCAGCACACAATCCAGATCATCCAACTGGGGCTTGGCTATCTTGGCAGCCTCAAACAGGATCGGCCAGCGCCCTGATTGTTTTGTGGGCAGCTTCAGTCCGGCTTGGGCGGGCGTATTTTTAGAGCACGGGTGGGTCTGAACCGAAGGGACATTATCGGGCCACCACTTCAGTTCACACCCCAGAGAGTTGGCCTCTACGGAGAGGTCAAAGACAAGGGGAATTCCATCTGCTTTGTATCTCTTGGCCGCATTCACCGTCGCTTTTGCTAATAATTTAGGATCCTTTAGAACCTTGTCCGCAGGCTCATTGATCAGAAATGCTGCATGAACGCCAGCATAGGGTACCCAGGGGGGATCTTCGGTCCTCTTCCCCCTATAAGCATCAATTAGCTTCTGTTTGGCCATGAGCAACCTCCTTCTATTTTAGGTGTTATAGGACACTCCTTTCCACCAACCCGCCATTTGATATTAAAATCTTTCACCTCCTCTCTATGGCTTGGCGCTGCCGAGTTAATGGTTGGCATGCTCCAGACACGATTCAGGATCTGCTACAACCTGTCTTTCCTGACGTAAATCGAATAGTCACGTCCCGTGGAAGGGCCATTCCCATGGCTACCTCCACCCCCTTGAGAGCAGCTACAGGTATAGGGCAAGAGGGGTGGCAGCCAGCTTTCTGCGCACACAGAAAAATCGGATTCTTGCTTATGGGCGAAAAGAGATCTCCCATGTTCATTTCATAAAGGTTCTGAAATAGGCGCCTCACATGCTTACAATCGGATTCAGCCACCTGCAAAGAAACGGTATACCTTGCCTTCTTATGAACCTCTATGACACAGCCAAAACCACAGATGCCCGGCTCTATTTTCACGCGTATGGCCTTAGAGCTTGAAGAGGATGGATTCTCCACGAGAAATCAGCCTTTCCCCGCTCTATTTCTGATGAAGAACCCCAGGAGGAACAACCCCTTCCAGATGAGGGAAGGGATCCTTCATATGGGGTATCTGCATACATTCCATGAACTGCTTCTGGAAGTCTGTTTCTACGGTGAGCTCAACGTACTCCACGTTGCGAGAAACCCAGTTGGCCTCGTCCCGTTTCTTACGGTTCAAAAGGGCGGTCCTGCAGCCGTCCCCTGCAGCGTTTCCCACAGAAAGGATCTTATCAATCTCGCAGTCAGGGAACAATCCCATGATCAGGGCCTTGGTGCGGTCCACATGGGTTCCGAAGGCTCCGGCAATCTTGATTTTTTCCACCTTATCCATACCCATGCGGCGCATCATGAGCTTGCAGCCGGCATGGAGCGCCCCTTTGGCAAGTTGGATTTGCCTCACGTCCCTCTGGGTAATGACGAGGTCTTTCCCAATACTCGTCTCTTCAGCCCAGGCAAGAACGAATTCCGGCTGGTTGTTCTCTGGGTTCCTCCGGGACCGTTTAGACTTCTGTTCTTTGTTGAAAACCCCACTCTTGGTAATCACCCCCGACCTATAAAGCTCAGCCAAGACATCCAAGATCCCCGACCCGCAAATTCCTTTGGCCTGCATCTCTTTGGCTTCAGAAAAACTCCGCCATGCGTCCCTGCCGATGACCTTGTAATCCACCTCATGGGTGTCAGGATCGATCTTGATACGTTCAATAGCGCCTGGGGCGGCTCTCATCCCAAACTGAATTTGGGCGCCTTCCAGGGCAGGGCCTGTAGCACATGAGGAAGAAATTAACTTCTTCTTGTTGCCCAATACGAGTTCACCGTTGGTCCCGATGTCAATGATAAGCTGGATTTCATCCGCATTATAAGGCTCTTCGCAAATCAGCACTCCCACGTTATCCGCGCCCACAAAACCTGCTTCATTGGGGAGCACGAACACATACGCCGAGGGGTTAATTCGAATGCCCAGATCCCTCGCCTTGATGTCCAGACTGTGGTGGATCACCGGAGGGAATGGGGCAAGGCCCACAAATTCGGGGTTGAGCTGCAGAAAGATATGGTGCATGGCCGTATTGCCGCAAATGGTGAGATCTTCAATATCCTCTCTCGTGAGACGAAGATAGGTTTTGCCCTCCTCAGGAACTTCTATCCATTCCTCCTTAACCTCTTCCCCGTTGCCTTTTTTTACTTTTTTCTTGGGTGGATACGTGTTCTTGACGGCTTCGTCAACCAGCCAATTAAGACCCTCAATAATGTCGTCGGTCATCCTCTTGAGACCATCGTCGGTCGTCATATGGAAGGTGATGCGCGCCATGACATCTTCACCGTACTTGCATTGAGGGTTCATGAGGGAGACCGTATCGATGACCTGCATCGTGTTCAAATTGCAGAAATATGCGGCTACCGTTGTAGTTCCTACATCGATAGCGACACCATACGAAGCTTCTGCTTTGCCCGGGCGCACACGGATGATTTCCTTATCCTGCCAGACGCTTACGGTTACCTTCCACTCACCATTGCGCAGCGCCGTAGGAAGTTGACGCAGGGTGAGAATGTCAATGGTCAGGTTCTTCAAGCCGTATTCTTTTTCCAGTTGTCTACAGATGCGTTCAAAGTCTCCTGTTGGTTCTTCGAAGGTCGGTGGGTCCACTTCAACATAATAGATTCTTATTGCAGGATCGTGTTCGATATAAATATCCCGAGCAGCCTTGCTGACGACCTGTTTCCCTGCTCTCGACTCTTCTGGCACGAAGATGAGCAGATCTCCTTCGACCTTAGCAACGCATCCCAGCCTGTATCCGGCCTTTTTGCCTTCCTCGTTGATGAATTTCTCTTCCTCCTCCATCCAAGAAGTCGTGTGGGTCATGCTCGACTCGATTCCGAACTTCTGAAATAAGCCTTCTTCAATCCGGACCTTGCACTTCCCGCACTTCTTCTTCTCCCCACACAAGGCCTCGATATCCACACCAAGCAGTCTCGATGCCTCGATGAGGGTAATACCTTTTGTCACCTGCCCCCGTCTTCCAGAAGGCTGAAAAATCACCATAGCCGTATTGTCACTCATTCGTCGAACTCCTTCCTGAAGTGAATGGACGGGGCGGTATGAATCCCGTCCTGAATCTGTCCGCCTCAATCCCCGAAAGAACCACCTGGAGAAAAAAGGGGAATCCCCGCGGGAACCCAATCAATCACGGGAAAATCCGTCTGACGCTTTCCTCCCGAGGGAATCTCGGATGTTAGATCTTTCCTTGCATCTGTCTCAGGCGGCCGATCATTTTGATGCCCTCGGACACGGCGTTTCCGGCCGATTCGGCATACCCGTCAGCGCCGAAGAGGTTGGCCACCTCCTTGGTGACCGGGGCTCCGCCCAGCATGATGGCCACGTTCGGGTTTTTCTCCTTGATCATCTTGATGACCTTCTTCATGCCGAGCATGGTAGTGGTCATCATGGCCGACATGGCCACCACCTCCGAATCCGTGCGCATCTGCTCCTGGACAAATTTCTCCAGGGGCACGTCGCGGCCAAGATCATGAACCTCCCAGCCAGCGACGTCAAACATCATCTTGACCAAGTTCTTGCCGATGTCATGCACGTCGCCCTGGATGCTGCCGATGACCACCTGGGCCTTGATGCCGTCTCTTTTGTCGGGGACATAGGGCCTGAGAATGTCCAGCCCGCCGTACAGAGCATCGGCACACATCAGCACCTCGGGAACGAAGTATTCTTGGCGGTCGTAAAGCTCTCCAACGACTTCCATGCCGGCGGCCAGACCGTTCATGATAGCCTCCAGGGCATCATACTTGTTGTCAACCACCTCCTGAGCCGCCTGTTTGACCACGTCGTCCTGGAACTCGACCACGCCGTTCTTGAGTCTTTCATGAAGCTCTTCTTTCGTTGCCATAGTCATAACTCCTTCGATAGGTATTTCCCCGACTCAAGGTCAGGGGATTCATCCGCCGATTACAGCCGCCCCAGTGCCGGACTCGGCTTTTTACCATAGGTGCGGGTGGTTTCCACAATCGCCCTCATGTTCGCTTCTTTGATGTCCGGCCATAGGTCGCAGCCCGGCCAGACCGCGTCGACCCCTCCATCGATGTTGGTCTTGATGCCTTGGACGGCTTGTTCGACCGTGGTTTCCTCCTTGCAGGGCAAGGCGAACACATCGAAGTTCCCAAAGAGCAGCACGTTCTGTCCTAGCTTCTGGCGCGACTCCTTCAAGTTGTTTTTGATGTCCACGCTGATGGCGTCGGCGCCGCAGTCATTCATCATCTCGATGATCAGGTTGGTGGCTCCGCAAATGTGTAGGATCTTCGGCGACTTCCAGCTGGCGAGGATCCTCCGCATCCGGGGTTGAATGATGTCCTTCCAGGTCCGGGGGTTGAGAAGGTCGCTGCCGGTTCCCATCTCACGCAGGGTGATGTAGTCCGCGCCCGCGGCCTGCAGCTTCTGTCCGATGGCGATACACATGTCCGAGAGCTTGTCCAGCGTGGCCTCCACCTTGGCCTTTTGCTTGTAGACGCTCTTGAGCAGGATGTCGAGCTCCAACACCTGTCCGGCCTGGGTGAAGGGACCCAGCTGCCACGCCCCGACCGGATACTCGGGGGCCTCCTTCTTGATGATCTTGATGGCCTCGTAGATCAGCGAAATCGGCCAGCGGTCCGCGATGTCACTTCGAATGTTCACATCATCCATGCTCTTCCACTTCTTCTCGGGGATGGTCGGGTAAAGGGTGTCTTCCGAGTCCTCGTAAAGGCTGATGCTGTTGCCGATGGCCTGGGATTCCCAGCACATGTCGAAGGGAACGACAACCGAATCGAAACCGAACATGCGGCTGGAGAGGATAGCTGCGCGCGCGAGCTTCTCCGGATCCCGGTGGATTTGTGGGAACTTGTAGCCCAACTGCTTGATGGCCGGCCTGAGGACCAAGCCCATCCCGCTAAAAAATGGCATGGTATCCACGGGTTCGCGACGGAAGACCCGCTGCACTCTCTCTTTGGCGCTGAGTTCTGGCATGACGATGCTCCTTTCTTTTATAGATGAATTATCCTATGGACAGTCCGTCAGATCGACGGACCCAATGGAGAGACTCGTGCTGCACGTCACCGCCTTAGACGAGCTTGCAAGGTTGGTGAACAAAAACAAAATCACTCCCCGCCTATTCAAGCGGTCGAAAATCACGGATACTCGCGACTTTCTACATGCATTAGGCCCCTCTTGAGAATCGTCTAAAAGACTATTTTGAATGGCAAATGAGATGATTTTTCGCTCTTACACAACGACCGTAACCACGCGATAGCAACGGAGGCAACGCTCAGCTTCAGCGACTGCATCCGGGCTGGATAGACCCTGTTCGACTTCATCAAAGTTGGATATTCTTTTTTCCGCTGAAAGCCTCGCCGGGTCTTTTCTTTCCCGGGTTTCCACCTTCTTGATCTCTTCCCTCGGGTCATAGAGCTTTAAGGACGTAAAAAGCCTATCAAAATACTCATCGTTATCCGGCTCAACAGGCAGCCCGTTGACAAAACGGTCGATACTCACAGCCGCTTTTTTTCCGCCGGCTGCCGCCTCGACCAGCGTCTTGGGACCTGATACGGCATCACCTCCTGCAAATATATCTGGCTCATCTGTTTGCATTGTGAACGGATTGACGTTGGCCGTGCCCCAGTCGGAAAGGGTGCAGGCGCAGTCCGGACCTAGACAGGCCCAGTCCGATTCCTGGCCCAGGGCAGGAATTACTCCATCCACCTCAAGGATGAATTCGGAACCTTCCACCGGGATGGGGCGCGGCCTGCCACTGGCGTCCCGCTCTCCGAGGGTCATCTTTACGCATTCAATAGCCTTCACTTTTCCATTCTCACCAATAATCCGCTTGGGGTTTGTAAGGATATGTATTAGGATGCCCTCCTCTTCACATTCCCTAATCTCCTCTTCGTGGGCGGGCATCTCCTCAAGACTCCGGCGATAAATAATAAAGACTTCCCTGGCTCCTAATCTGCGTGCCGTTCGTACGGCGTCCGTGGCTACGTTGCCTCCACCAATCACCGCGATGCGATTTCCCAAGGTTATTCTTTTGCCGAGACTTGAATCACGGAGAAAATCAACACCGGGATAAACGCCATCCAGATTTTCACCTTCAATACCCAAACTTTTGCATTCATGGGCTCCTATGGATAAGAAGATAGCCTGATAGCCCTCTGTGCGGAGTTGTTGAATGGTGATGCTTTTGCCTACATCCATACCCGTTTTGATCTCAACGCCCATATCTCGGATGACCTGTATTTCGGTATCCGTAACATCCACGGGCAGGCGATATTGCGGGATGCCTACCCTCATCATACCGCCTGCCACCGAGAGTTTTTCAAAAATGTGGACTCTATGCCCCTTCAGGGCTAGGTGATAGGCGCATGTTACGCCCGCAGGACCAGAACCAATGATGGCGACCTTCCCGGTTTTTGTTGAAGGTGTGATCTTCGCCTCCAGCGGCGTTTGCGGGGGCAATCCGTGATCGGCCACGAATCGCTTGAGAGCTCGTATCGCAATGGATTTGTCTACATTTGCCCGCCGGCAGTTTTCCTCACAAGGCCCGAAGCATGCACGGCCAAGGACACCTGGAAGGGGCAGGCGCTCTCGGATGACGTCGAGTGACTTCTCGAATTTTGCATCCTTGATCAGCTCAACATACCTTGGGACATCGAGGTGAATGGGACAGGCATCCGTGCAAGGGGCGGTCAGCTTGGAGTGGTATCTCTGGGCTGTTTCGCGCTTTTTCGCGCCCAGGGTCTTTTTGAAGTCATCGGCGAAATACTTCAGGGCTTGAAGAACAGGTGTAGGTCCCGCTTTGCCTATGGTGCACTTTCCAGCATCTACAATAGCCTCGGCGGATGATCCCAAAAACTCCAAGTCCTCTTCCCGGGCCTCCCCGTTGAAGATATCCTGAAAGACCTCCAGTTGCTCTTTCCAACCTGTTTTGCAGTAGTTACATTTGTCACAGGTTTTTGAATGCTCATAATTGGCTTCAATATATTCTCTAAGGGCGTCGAGGATATCCACGTCC
>Ga0209254_10000676_pt1 | contig 28910 bp, 28 predicted proteins | sample FrelakmetDIP11DI_FD_187148 | JGI IMG/M metagenome (GOLD analysis project Ga0209254, IMG submission 187148) | Freshwater lake sediment microbial communities from the University of Notre Dame, USA, for methane emissions studies - DIP11 DI (SPAdes)... | ecosystem: Environmental > Aquatic >... | reverse complement strand
TCGAAGTGGCCGATGTTGCACACGATCGCCTGGTGCTTCATCCGCTTCATGTGCTCGTGGGTGATCACGTTCACGTTGCCGGTGGCGGTGACGAAGATGTCGGCCTTGTCGCAGGCATCCTCCATGGTCACGACCCTGTAGCCTTCCATCGCCGCCTGCAGCGCGCAGATCGGGTCGATTTCCGTGATCCACACCTGCGCCGACAGCGCGCGCAGCGACTCGGCCGAGCCCTTGCCCACGTCGCCGTAGCCGCACACGACCGCGACCTTGCCGGCGACCATCACGTCGGTGGCGCGCTTGATCGCGTCCACGAGCGACTCGCGGCAGCCGTAGAGGTTGTCGAACTTGGACTTCGTGACCGAGTCGTTCACGTTGATGGCCGGGAAGGGGAGCTGGCCGTTCTTCGCGAACTCATAGAGCCGCTTCACGCCCGTGGTGGTCTCCTCGGTCACGCCGCGGATCTGGGCGAGGCGCTTCGAGTACCAGCCCGGCTGGGTCTCGAGGCGCTTAGCGATCGCCGCGTACAGCGCGGTCTCTTCCTCGTTGGTGGGCCTCGAGATCACCGAGGCATCCTGCTCGGCGCGGGCGCCCAGCATGAGCAGCAGCGTCGCGTCGCCGCCGTCGTCGAGGATCATGTTGGCGAACTGTCCGTTCGGCCACTCGAAGATGCGGTGGGTGTACTCCCAGTAGTCGTCGAGCGTCTCGCCCTTGTAGGCGAACACCGGCGTGCCGTTCGCAGCGACGGCCGCGGCGGCGTGGTCCTGGGTCGAGTAGATGTTGCACGAGGCCCAGCGGACGTCGGCGCCGAGCGCCTTCAGCGTCTCGATGAGCATCGCGGTCTGGATGGTCATGTGCAGCGAGCCCGCGACGCGTGCGCCCTTGAGCGGCTGCGCGGCGCGGTATTCCTCGCGGATGGCCATGAGTCCCGGCATCTCGGTCTCGGCGATGGCCATTTCCTTGCGACCGAAATCGGCCTGTGACAGGTCGGCCACGACGTAGTCGCGGCTCGGAACGGGCGAAACAACAGCGTTCATCAGGCGGTCCTCTCGTTGACCGTGACGATTCGGGCGGGGAATCGGGATTGGATTCGCTCGCCGGAACCTGCACGGAGGTCAGCGAGCGCGGTTGGAACGACCCAACGCCTGAGCCTGGCGGGCTTAGACACCCGTTGCAGCGCTCCTCAGGCGGGCGCGAATTGTGCCCGGTCAGGGGCGGCCGGGCAACCACAGGAGCGCGCCCGGCCGGGGACGGGTCCGCTGGGCTTAGAGCCCCGCGTCCTTGCGCAGCGCCTCGGCCTTGTCGGTTTTCTCCCAGGTGAAGGCCGTGAACGCCTCGCTCTTCTCCACTTTCTTACCCGCGATGAATTCCTTCCACCGGTAGGTCATGTGCGCGGGCTCGCGGCCGAAGTGGCCGTAGGCCGCGGTCGCCCGGTACATGGGATGCACGAGGTCGAGCATCTTCACGATGCCGTAGGGACGCAGGTCGAAGTGCGCCCGCACCAGCGCCTCGAGGCGCTCGTGGCTCACCCTGCCGGTGCCGAAGGTCTCGATGGTGATGGAGGTGGGCTCCGCCACGCCGATCGCGTAGGAGACCTGGATCTCGCAGCGCTCGGCGAGGCCGGCCGCGACGATGTTCTTGGCGACGTAGCGCGCGGCGTAGGCGGCCGAGCGGTCCACCTTGGACGGATCCTTGCCCGAGAAGGCGCCGCCGCCGTGGCGGGCCATGCCGCCGTAGGTGTCCACGATGATCTTGCGGCCGGTGAGGCCGCAGTCGCCGACCGGTCCGCCGATCTCGAACTTGCCGGTCGGGTTGATGTGGAACCGGGTCTGCGCCGTGAGCCACTCCTTCGGCAGGACGTGCTTGATGATGAGTTCCATCACCGCTTCCTGCAGATCGGACTGCTTCACCTCGGGGTCGTGCTGCGTCGAGAGCACGACCGCGTCGAGCCCGACCACCTTGCCGTCCGTGTAGCGGCAGGTCACCTGCGACTTTGCATCCGGCCGCAGCCAGGGCAGCAGGTTGCTCTTGCGCACCTCCGCCTGCCGCTCCACGAGCCGGTGGGCGTAGCAGATCGGCGCGGGCATGAGCGATTCGGTCTCGTTGCTGGCGTAGCCGAACATGAGGCCCTGGTCGCCCGCACCCTGCGCCTCGGGGTCTGGGCGGTCCACGCCCTGGGCGATGTCGGGCGACTGCTTGCCGATGATGTTGAGCACGCCGCAGGTGCGGCCGTCGAAGCCGACGTGCGAGGAGGTGTAGCCGATGTCGATGATGACCCCGCGCACCAGCTCCTCGAGGTCCACCCAGGCCTCGGTCGTCACCTCGCCGGCCACGATCGCCACCCCGGTCTTGACCAGTGTTTCGCACGCGACGCGGGCACGCTTGTCCTGCGCCAGCATCGCGTCGAGCACGGCGTCGGAGATCTGATCGGCGACCTTGTCGGGGTGGCCTTCGCCGACGGACTCGGAGGTGAACAGGTAACTGTTTGACATGTATGGCTTTCCGGGCGGATGAGCCGCGAATTATATCGGGCGCCGGCGGGTGGCACACGCGCGATCAGCGGTGTGCACGTCGTCGCGCCCTCCGACGCGCCGTAGGCATAAGCCGTCGCGTGGTCAAATTGCTGAATCGCCGCGCGCTGCCCCGGTAAAATGGCGCGTTGAATCTGGAGATTCGATCATGACGACTCGCCGGCAGCTCGCCAATGCCATCCGCGCCTTGAGCATGGATGCGGTCCAGAAGGCCAATTCCGGCCACCCGGGCATGCCGATGGGCATGGCCGATATTGCCCAGGTGCTGTGGGCCGACCACCTCAAGCACAACCCGGGCAACCCGCAGTGGCCCGACCGCGACCGCTTCGTGCTCTCGAACGGCCACGGCTCGATGCTGCTCTATTCTCTGCTGCATCTCACGGGCTATCCGCTCGAGCTCGAGCAGCTGAAGAATTTCCGCCAGTTCGGTTCGCACACCGCCGGGCACCCGGAGGTCGAGCCGCACCTCGGCATCGAGACCACCACCGGGCCGCTCGGCCAGGGCCTCGCCAACGCCGTCGGCATGGCGCTCGCCGAGAAGATCCTCGCCGCCACGTTCAACCGGCCGGGTCATGAGGTCGTGGACCACCGCACCTGGGTGTTCCTGGGCGACGGCTGCCTGATGGAGGGCGTCTCGCACGAGGCCTGCTCGCTCGCCGGCACGCTCAAGCTCGGCAAGTTGATCGCCTTCTACGACGACAACGGCATCTCGATCGACGGCGAGGTGCACGGCTGGTTCACCGACGACACGCCGAAGCGATTCGAGGCCTACGACTGGCACGTGGTGCGCGACGTCGACGGACACGACCCGGCGGCGGTCGAGCGCGCCATCGCGGCTGCCACCGCGGAAACCGCTCAGCCCTCGCTCATCTGCTGCAAGACCATCATCGGTTGGGGCTCCCCGAACAAGCAGGGCACCGAGGCCACCCACGGCGCCGCACTCGGCGAGGCCGAGGTCGCCGCCACCCGCAAGCACATCGACTGGCCGCATGAGCCGTTCGTGATCCCGCCGGAGATCCGGCAGGCATGGGACGCTCGAGCCGCGGGCGCCGCGGCCGAGCAGGACTGGCAGCGGCGCATGGGCGCCTACCGGCACGCGCATCCCGAGCTCGCGGCCGAACTCGAGCGGCGGCAGCGCGGCGAGTTGCCGAAGGACTGGCGCAGGGCGCTCGACGAATTCGTCCGGGCGACGCAGGAGAAGCCGTCCGCCGTCGCCACCCGTTCCTCGTCGCAGCACGTGCTGCACGTGCTCGGCGCGGCCATCCCCGAAATGCTCGGCGGCTCGGCCGACCTCACCGGCTCGAACAACACGAACCACAAGGGCTCGAAGACGATCACCGGCGAGGACATCGCCGGCAACTACCTGCACTACGGCGTGCGCGAGTTCGGCATGACGGCGATCATGAACGGCGTCGCGCTGCACGGCGGCTTCGTGCCCTACGGCGGGACGTTCCTGGTGTTCTCGGACTACGCACGCAATGCAGTGCGCATGGCGGCGCTCATGAAGCAGCGCGTCATCCTCGTCTACACGCACGACTCGATCGGCCTCGGTGAGGACGGGCCCACGCACCAGCCCGTTGAACACGTCGCGAGCCTCCGCCTCATCCCGAACATGCAGCTCTGGCGGCCCTGCGATACGGTCGAGACTGCGGTCGCCTGGGCGAGCGCAGTCGAGCGCGTGGACGGGCCGACGAGCCTCATCCTGACGCGACAGGCCCTGCCGCCCATGGAGCGCAGCGCTGCGCAGGCCGCCGACGTCGCGCGCGGCGGCTACGTGCTCGCGGACTGCGACGGTCCGCCGGACTGCGTTCTGATCGCCACGGGTTCGGAAGTCGCACTCGCCATGGAGGCCGCCCGGGAACTCGCGGGCAAGGGCCGCAGGCTGCGCGTCGTGTCGATGCCCTGCACGAGCCTCTTCGACGTCCAGCCGCAGGCGTACCGCGACGACGTGCTGCCTCACGGCGTGCCTCGGGTCGCCATCGAAGCCGGCGTACGCGACGGCTGGTGGCGCTACGTGGGCGGCTCGGGCGCAGTCGTCGGCATGGACGGCTTCGGCGCCTCCGCCCCAGCGAAGCGGCTCTTCGAGCATTTCGGCTTCACGCGCGACAACGTCATTCGAATCGTGGAAGGCTTGCTGTAGCCCTCCGCCTCATTTCCTGGAGATCACCCCATGACTATCAAGGTCGGCATCAACGGATTCGGGCGCATCGGACGCATGGTGTTTCGCGCGGCGGCGCGCGATTTCGCGGACATCGAGATCGTCGGCATCAACGACCTGCTCGAGCCCGAGTACCTCGCCTACATGCTGAAGTACGACTCGGTGCACGGCCGCTTCAAGGGCGACGTGTCGGTCGAGGGCCACACGCTCGTGGTGAACGGCCGCAAGATCCGCCTGACCGCGGTGAAGGACCCGGCCGAGCTCAAGTGGGGCGAGATCGGCGCCGATGTCGTGGTCGAATCCACCGGCCTGTTCCTCACCAAGGAAACCGCGGAGAAGCACCTCGCCGCGGGCGCGAGGAAGATCATTCTCTCGGCGCCGTCTAAGGACGACACGCCGATGTTCGTGTTCGGCGTCAACGACAAGTCCTACGCCGGCCAGGCGATCATCTCGAACGCGTCCTGCACGACGAATTGCCTCGCGCCGGTGGCCAAGGTGCTGAACGACACCTGGGGCATCAAGCGCGGCCTGATGACGACCGTGCACGCCGCGACGGCGACGCAGAAGACGGTCGACGGTCCTTCGAACAAGGACTGGCGCGGCGGCCGCGGCATCCTCGAGAACATCATCCCCTCGTCGACGGGTGCCGCGAAGGCTGTAGGCAAGGTGATCCCCGAGCTCAACAAGAAGCTCACGGGCATGGCGTTCCGGGTGCCCACCTCCGACGTGTCGGTCGTTGACCTCACCGTCGAACTCGTCAAGCCGGCGAAGTACGAGGAAATCTGCGCGGCGATGAAGGCTGCCTCCGAGGGCCCGATGAAGGGCGTGCTCGGCTACACGGAGGAGAAGGTGGTCGCGACCGACTTTCGCGGCGAGAGCTGCACGTCGGTATTCGACAAGGACGCCGGCCTCGCCCTCGACGACACTTTCGTCAAGGTCGTGGCCTGGTACGACAACGAGTGGGGCTATTCGTGCAAGGTGCTCGAGATGGCCCGCGTCATCGCAAAGTAGGAGTGAATCATGGTCCGCGTCGTCCGCATGACCGACCTCGACCTGAAGGGCAAGCGCGTCCTCATCCGCGAGGACCTCAACGTGCCGGTGAAGAACGGCGTCGTGACCAGCGACGCGCGCATCCGCGCCTCGTTGCCCACCATCCAGGCCGCGAAGGCGGCCGGTGCACGGGTAATGCTGATGTCGCACCTCGGGCGCCCGGAGGAGGGCGTCTTCAACGAGGAGCACTCGCTCGCGCCCGTCGCCTCGCGGCTCTCCGAGCTGCTCGGGTCGAAGGTGCGCTTCGAACGCGACTGGCTGGGTGGCGTCGCCTGCGAACCGGGTGAAGTGGTGCTGCTCGAGAACGTCCGCTTCAACAAGGGCGAGAAGAAGAACAAGGACGAGCTGGCTCAGCAGATGGCGGCGCTCTGCGACATCTACGTGATGGACGCGTTTGCCACCGCGCATCGCGCCGAGGCCAGCACCCACGGGGTGGGCCGGTTCGCGCCCGTGGCCTGCGCCGGCATCCTGCTCGTGAACGAGCTCGAGGCGCTGGAGCAGGCGCTCCTCAACCCGAAGCGGCCGCTCATCGCCATCGTCGGTGGCTCGAAGGTCTCGACCAAGCTGACGGTGCTCGAGAACCTGCTCGGCAAGGTGGACAAGCTGATTGTCGGCGGCGGCATCGCCAACACCTTCCTCGCCGCGGCCGGCTTGCCCGTCGGCAAGTCGCTGCACGAGGCGGAAATGATCGACATCGCCAAGGGACTGCTCGAGCGCTCGCACGCGGGCGGCGCCGAGATCCCGCTGCCCACCGACGTGGTCGTGGCGAAGGAGTTCTCGGATAAGGCCGAGGCGGACGTCAAGCCGGTCGCGGAGGTGGCGCCCGACGAGATGATCCTCGACATCGGTCCCGACTCCGCCGAGCGTTTCGCCGCCTCGCTCAAGGGCGCGGGCAGCATCGTGTGGAACGGCCCGGTGGGGGTGTTCGAGTTCGACCAGTTCGGCGAGGGCACGCGCACGATCGCGCTGGCGGTCGCGCACAGCCCGGCGTTCTCGATGGCGGGCGGCGGCGACACCATCGCCGCGATCGAGAAGTACGGCGTGGGGCAGGACATCTCCTACATCTCGACGGCGGGCGGCGCCTTCCTCGAGTTCCTCGAGGGCAAGAAGCTCCCGGCGGTGGAGATGCTCGAAGCCCGCGCGGCCGGCTGACCCCGTGCTGCGCCGCACGAAGATCGTCGCGACCCTCGGCCCCGCGACCGACGCACCGGGGGTGCTCGAGGACGTCATCCGCCGCGGGACGGACGTTGTGCGGGTTAATTTCTCGCACGGCGAGCCCGCGGACCATCGCCGCCGCGTCGAGGCCCTGCGCCGAACGGCGAGGGCGGTCGGCAAGCACGTCGCCGTGCTCGGCGACCTGCAGGGCCCGAAGATCCGCATCGAGCGCTTCGCGGGCGGCCTCGCGGTCCTGACCGAGGGCGAGCCGTTCACGCTCGACCCGGCGATGGGCGCACACGAGGGCACCGACCGCGGCGTCGGCATCACGTACGCCGACCTCGCATCGGACGTCCATCCCGGCGACGAGCTGATTCTCGGCGACGGGCAGGTCGAGCTGCGGGTCGAAGCCGTCGCGGACGGCCGCGTCGAGTGCGTGGTCAGCATCGGCGGCGAGCTGACGGACCACAAGGGCATCAACCGCCGCGGGGGCGGGCTGTCGGCGAAGGCGCTGACCGACAAGGATCGCGCGGACGTGCGCCTCGCCGCCGAGCTCGACGTCGATTACCTCGCGGTGTCGTTCGTGCGCCAGGCGGAGGACGTCGAGGAGGCCCGGGCGCTGCTCGCGGCCGCCGGCAGCGACGCACTCATCGTCGCCAAGATCGAGCGCAGCGAGGCGATCCCGCGGCTCGAGGAGATCGTCAGGGCGAGCGACGCCGTCATGGTGGCGCGCGGCGACCTGGGCGTGGAGGTTGGTTACGCTCAGCTTACGGGTCTGCAGAAGCGCATCCTGCACGTCGCGCGCAGCCTCGATCGCGTCACGATCACGGCGACGCAGATGATGGAGTCCATGATCCACAGCCCGGTGCCGACCCGCGCCGAGGTGTCGGATGTGGCGAATGCGGTGCTGGACGGCAGCGACGCCGTCATGCTCTCGGGCGAGTCCGCGGTCGGAAAGTACCCGGCGCGCGCGGTCGAGGCCATGGCCGAGGTGATCGAGGGCGCCGAGAAGTATCTCTTTGCGAGCGAGCGCGGGCGCGACCGGTTCGAGGGCAGGGTCGAGCAGTTCGCCCAGGCCATCGCCCATGCCGTCATGTTCACCGCGAACCACATGGACGTCGAGGCGATCGTCGCGCTCACCGAGTCGGGCTCGACGCCGCTGTGGATGTCCCGCATCCGGGCAGACATCCCGATCTTCGCCTTCACCCGGCACGAGCGCACGCAGCGGCGTGTGGCGCTGTATCGGGGCGTGCACCCGATTCCCTTCGACATCACCCACACCGACCCGGCGAGTCTCTACCGCGCGATCTCGAAGGAGCTGCTGGATCGCGGCCACGTGAAGCCCGGCGACGAGCTCATCCTGACGCTCGGCGAGCTGTCCGGCGTGTCGGGCGGCACGAACACCATGAAGTTCCTGAGGGTGGAGGCTTAAGTCCGCGACCCGCCCGCCGCGGGTCGTGCCCGGGTCGTCTGAAGCCGCCTGGCGGCCAGCCGAGGTATGCAAGTGCAGCAGAGATTCGAAGGCACCGAGCGCTACGTCGCCACCGAGGACCTGATGATGGCCGTGAACGCGGCCGTCACGCTGGCGCGGCCGCTGCTCGTCAAGGGCGAGCCCGGCACCGGCAAGACGCAGCTTGCGGAGGAGGTGGCTGCCGCGCTCGGCATGCCGCTCTACCGCTGGCACATCAAGTCCACGACCAAGGCGCAGCACGGCCTGTACGAGTACGACGCGGTCTCGCGGCTGCGCGACTCGCAGCTTGGCGAGGCGAAGGTCCACGACATCCGCAACTACATCGTGAAGGGCCGGCTGTGGGAGGCCTTCGACAGCGACCGGCAGTCCGTGCTGCTGATCGACGAGATCGACAAGGCCGACATCGAGTTCCCGAACGACCTGCTGCTCGAGCTCGACCGCATGGAGTTCTACGTTCATGAGACGCGCGAGTTCATCAAGGCGCGCAAGCGGCCGGTCGTGGTGATCACGAGCAACAACGAGAAGGAGCTGCCGGACGCCTTCCTGCGTCGCTGTTTCTTTCACTTCATCCGCTTCCCGGATGCCGAGACGATGACGCGGATCGTCGCCGTGCACTTCCCCGACCTCAAGCGCGAGCTGCTCTCGGAGGCACTGAACGCGTTCTACAAGCTGCGCGAGGTGCCGGGGCTCAAGAAGAAGCCCTCGACCTCGGAGCTGCTCGACTGGCTCAAGCTGCTGCTCGCCGAGGACGTGCCGCCCGAGGCACTGCGCACGGACGATCCGCGCAAGAGCCTGCCGCCGCTCTACGGCGCGCTGCTCAAGAACGAGCAGGACGTGCACCTGTTCGAGCAGCTGATTTTCCTGCAGCGGCGGCAGTCGCGGTCGTGACCGCGCGGGACGCCGTCCGCGGGCGCGTCCTGCCGGGAGGACCCGTCGCGGGACGCCGTGAACACGTCCGTGTGGGCTCGCGCGCCGCGTCCCTGCGGCGCGACGCCCGCGCCGAATCCTCCCGCCAGGACGCGCCCGCTGCTGTGGCGGCCCGGTCGTGCTGACCCGCTTCTTCTTCGCGCTGCGCGAGGCCGGCATCCCGGTTTCGATTACCGAGCACCTGACGCTGCTGAAGGCGCTCGAGGCGGGCGTGGCCGGCTACGACGTGGACGACTTCTACTACCTCGCCCGCGCCGCGATGGTGAAGGACGAGAAGCACTTCGACCGCTTCGACCGGGCGTTCGCGGCGCACTTCAAGGGCATCGAGCAGGCCTTCGCGTCGCTGGGCGGGGAGATCCCGGCCGAGTGGCTGCGCAAGCTGATGGAGCGCAGCTTCACCGAGGAGGAAAAGGCGCAGATCGCGGCGCTCGGCGGCTGGGAAAAGCTCATGCAGACGCTCGAGGAGCGACTCAAGGAGCAGCAGGGCCGGCACGAGGGCGGCAACAAGTGGATCGGCACGGGCGGCACCTCGCCCTTCGGCCACGGCGGCTTCAATCCCGAGGGCATCCGCATCGGCGGGCAGGGCGGCAACCGCAGGGCCGTCAAGGTCTGGGAGAAGCGCGAATACCGCAACCTCGACGACGGCGTCCAGCTCGGCACCCGCAACATCAAGGTCGCGCTGCGCAAGCTGCGCCGCTTTGCGCGCGAGGGCGCGGCCGAGGAATTCGACCTTGACGGCACGATCTCCTCGACCGCCCGCAACGCCGGGCTGCTGGACCTCAAGTTCGTCCCGGAGCGCCACAACGCGGTCAAGGTGCTGCTGTTCCTCGACGTCGGCGGCTCGATGGAGAGCCACGTGCGCGTGTGCGAGGAACTCTTCTCTGCCGCGCGCAGCGAGTTCAAGCACCTCCAGTACTACTACTTCCACAACTTCGTCTACGAATCCATGTGGAAGGACGGCCGGCGCCGCCATGGCGAGCGCACCCCCACCCTCGAGATCCTGCGCACCTACCCTCCGGACTACCGAGTGATCTTCGTCGGCGACGCCAGCATGAGCCCCTACGAGATCATGCAGCCCGGCGGCAGCATCGAGCACTGGAACGACGAGGCGGGCGCGGCGTGGATGCAGCGGATCACGCAGCGCTTCCAGAAGCACGCCTGGCTGAACCCGGAACCCGAGGACCGCTGGGACTACATCGCCTCGATCGGTATCACGCGCCAGCTGCTCGGCGAGCGGATGTTCCCGCTCACCCTCGAGGGTCTCGACCGCGCCATCCGCGCGCTGAAGGCCTGACGGACGCGGTGCCCGCCCGTGACCGGCGCCCCGACCGGCGCCCGGCGTCGCGTGCCGGCGGCGACAGGATCAGCCGCTCGACTTCGCCTTCATCGCCTTGATGTCCTCGAGCACGACCTTGGAGTGGCCGTCCGGATCCACCGACTCGTAGTGCTTGGCGATGCGGCCCTCGGGGTCGATCAGGAACGTGTCGCGGCGGGCGAACTCGACGACCCCGTAGTTCTTGAGCACTCCGTACTGCTTCGCCACGGCCTTGTCGGCGTCGGCGAGCAGGGCGAACGGCAGGCCGTGCTTCTCGGCGAACTTCTTGTGCGAGGCGACGTCGTCCACGCTGATGCCGACGATCACCGCGCCTTCCTTGTTGAACGCGAAGATGTTGTCGCGGAAGCTGCAAGCCTGGGTCGTGCAGCCCGGCGTGTCGTCCTTGGGATAGAAGTAGATCGCGACCCACTTGCCCTTGTAGTCGCCGAGGGAGTGCCACTTGCCGTCCTGGTCCTGCAGCTTGAACGCGGGCGCCGGCTGGCCCACGGACGGCGTGGCGGCGATTGCGATGCCGGCGGAAGCCAGCAGGGCGAGACCCACCAGCGCGGTGCGTCGGACGGCGGATGCGAGCATGAGCGTTCTCCTGTAGTCGAAAGGGCGTACCAGCGGCGCGTGCAATACTAGTCCCCGCACCGCTGGCTGTCAGCGAAGGGGGACGTCTTGGCATCGCCGGATGACGGCACTGATTACCGCTTCTTCGAGAACCGGGCCGCTTTGGTTCTCTCGGGTGGCGGGGCGAGGGCGGCCTACCAGGTCGGCGTGCTGCAGGCGATCGCGGCATGGCTGCCTGCGGATGCCCCGGTTCCCTTCAACGTCCTGGTGGGGACGTCCGCCGGTGCGATCAATGCCGCGGCCCTGGCCGCCCGCGCGCGGCAGCTCGGCGAGGCGGTCGCCGAGCTCGAGCGCGTGTGGTCCGGCTTCCACCTCGAGCAGGTGGTGCGTTCCGACGCAGTCAGCGTTTTGCGCGCGGGAGTGCACTGGGCGGTCTCACTGCTCTCGGGCGGGTGGCTGGTCCACCCGCCGCGCTCGCTGCTCGATACGACGCCGCTGCGGGAGCTGCTTGCCCGGACGATTCCGCTCGACCGCATCCCGGCCAGCATCGCCGCGGGGCCCGTGCAGGCACTGGCCGTCGCGACGACCAGCTACACCACGGGCCGCGCGGTCGCGTTCTTCGAGGCGGTTCCCGGGACCGGCGAGTGGCGACGCGTGCGGCGCGCCGGCGTGAGGCGCGCCATCGACCTCGACGTGCTGATGGCGAGCTCGGCGATCCCCTTCATCTTTCCGGCCGGCCAGATTGCCGGCGACTACTACGGCGACGGGGCCATGCGGCAGCTCGCCCCGCTGAGCCCCGCGGTTCACCTCGGCGCGAATCGCCTGCTGGTGGTGGGAACGCGTGCCGAGGCTGCTGCGAGCCCCGCGGACGGCGGGCTGGAGGCGCCGCCGAGCCCCGGGCACCTGCTCGGCTTCGTGCTCGACTCGCTGTTCACCGACGGGCTGTCGATCGACGTCGAGCGCCTGCGCCAGATCAACCAGCTGCTGTCCGCCGATGCGATCGGGTCCGACCCGGGCCACCGCCCGATCGAGATCCTGCTGGTGCAGCCGAGCGACGACCCGACCGCGATCGCACGCCGCCACCTGCGCGCCATGCCGCGCAGCCTGCGCGTGCTCCTGCGCACGATCGGGGCGCTGGAGGCGCGCGGCGGCCTGCTGGCCAGCTATCTGCTGTTCGAGTCGGATTACACCACGGAGCTGATGGCGCTCGGACGCTCCGATGCCGAGGCCCGTCGAAGCGAGATCCTGGCCTTCCTGGCCGTCCTGGCGTAGGTACCGGCGACGAGCTGCGGACGACGCGTCCCCGGCACTACATCAACACCCAGGTGCCGAGCCCGAGCAGCGAGGCGAAGCCCACTACGTCGGTCACCGTCGTCACCACCACACCGCCCGCCACGGCGGGATCGACCCCGAGGCGCTTGAGCGTCAGGGGCACGAGCACGCCGGCCAGCGCCGCGGCGAAAAGGTTTACCACCATGGCCGCGAAGATCACGCCGGAGATCTTCCAGTTCCGGTACCACAGGTAGGCGACGACCGCGACCACGGTCGCCCAGGCGACGCCGTTCAGCAAGGCGACGGCGATTTCCTTGGTGAGCAGCCAGCGTGCGTTGGCCCGCTCGACCTGGCCGAGTGCGATGCCGCGCACGATCAGCGTCAGCGTCTGGGTGGCCGCGACGCCGCCCATGCTGGCCACGATCGGCATCAGCACCGCGAGCGCCACGATGTTCTCGATGGTGGTCTCGAACAGGCCCACCACCCAGGCCGCGAGGAACGCCGTGCCGAGGTTCACGCCCAGCCACAGGCCGCGGCGACGGGCGCTCGGCACGACGCCCGCGAACATGTCCACCTCCTCGTCGAGGCCGGCCATGCTCATGACGGAGTGGGACGCTTCCTCGCGGATGATGTCCACGACGTCGTCCACCGTGATGCGCCCGAGCAACCGCCCGTCGGCCCCGACCACGGCCGCCGACAGCAGGTCGCGGTCCTCGAACAGGCCAGCGACCTCGGTGGCGGACGTCGCGGGGGAAATCGCCGGTACGGCGGTGTTCATCACCTCGCCGACCGTGCGCTCGGGATCCTCGGTGAGCAGGCGCGTGAGGTCGAGCGTGCCGAGGTGACGGTCGTGCCGGTTGACTACGAACAGCGCGTCGGTGTTGTCCGGGATTTCGCCGCGCATCCGCAGGTAGCGCAGCACCGTTTCGAGGGTGACGTCCGGACGGACGCTCACCGTATCGGTGTTCATGAGGCCGCCCGCGGTGTCCGGTTCGTAGGCCAGCACTGCGTTGAGCCGCTCGCGGTCGCGCGAGTCCATCGAGCGCAGCACCTGCTGGTGCACGTTCTCCGGGAGGTCGCGCAGCAGGTCGGCGAGGTCGTCGAGTTCGAGGTTCTCCGCGGCGGCGACCAGGTCGTCGGCCTCCATGTCGCGGATCAGGTCGGCGCGCACCTCCTCGTTGAGTTCGACGAGGACGTCGCCCTCGACCTCCGCGTCGACCAGGTCCCAGACAATCTCGCGCTGCGCCGGCGGCAGCGACTCGAGCAGCGAGGCGACCTCGGCTGGATGCATGGAGTTCACCAGGCGTCCCACCTGGCGCACGGTGCCCTGGTCGAGTGCGCGTCGCAGCGACTCGAGGCGGGTCATGCGTGTGTGGTGCTGCTCGGGTTCCATGGCGCGCGCACTGTAGCGCTCGGATGATTACCGCGATACGTCGCCGGGTCCGGCCGGCAGCCGGCCCGCGCGGCCGGCCCGGCGCTACTCGTGGCGGCGGCTGGCGAGGTCGCGGTGGCGGATGAGGGCGTGGCCGAAGCGCCCGTCGAAGTGCGCCGCGAGCCGCTCGGCAAGGTAGACCGAGCGGTGTTGCCCGCCCGTGCATCCGACGGCGACGGTCAGGTAGCTGCGGTTAGAGCGCACCAGCGACGGCAGCCAGCGCTCGAGGAAGCCGGTCACGTCGTCGAGGAACCGCGCGGCTTCGTCGTGACCGGCCATGAAGCGGGCGACCGCCTCGTCGCGGCCGGTCATCTCGCGCAGCGACGACTGCCAGTAGGGGTTCGGCAGCGCCCGCGCGTCGAACACGAAGTCGGCGTCGTCGGGCACGCCGTGCCGGTAGGCGAAGGACTGGAACAACAGTGACGGACCGCTCGACTTGCGCTCCACGACGCGCTCGCGGACGAGCTCCCGCAGCTCGTGCACCGACAGCTTCGAGGTGTCGATGGTCAGGTCGGCCGCGTTCGCCACCGGGGCGAGCAGGCGCTCCTCCTGTTCGAGCGCCTCCTTGAGCCCGAGTCCGCTGCGGCTCAGCGGATGGCGCCGCCGCGTCTCGCTGAATCGCTCGAGCAGCGTGTCGTTGTCGGCCCGCAGGAAAATGACCTCGCAGCCGATGCCGCTGCGCCGCAGCTCGCCCACCAGCCGGGGGACGTCGTCGAGGTCCTCCGGCCGGTTGCGGGCGTCCACGCCCACGGCCGTGCTGCGGTAGGCCACCTCGCTGGTGCGGACGGTGTAGGCGATGAACCCCGGGAGCAGCCCTGCGGGAATGTTGTCCACGCAGTAATAGTCGAGGTCCTCCAGCATGGCGAGCGCGACGCTCTTGCCGGAGCCCGACAGGCCGCTGACGATGATCAGTCGCATCCGTCCCCCGCGGGATCAGGTCGCGAGCGCGAGCGCCTGCCGGCGGGCATCCGAGGCGTGGTGGTCACCGACGCGTTCCTTGCGCTTGCGCACGCGGCGGGTGAGCTTGTCCGCCAGTGCGTCGATGGCGGCGTACATGTCCTCGGCCTCGGCGGATGCATGGATCGACGGACCGCGGACGTGCACGACGGACTCTGCGCGGTGGCGCAGCTTGTCCACCGTCAGGGTGCACTGCACCTCGATGACCCGCTCCGAGCGACGCAGCACGCGGGCGAGCTTGCGCTCGACGTAGCTGCGCAGGGCCGGGGTGACGTCGACGTGATGTCCGCTCAAGTTCACACGCATCGTCCTCTCCTCCTGACTGGGGTGGGTCAAGCTTTTCGACTGCTCGTGTCCGGTCGAGTTCCTCGCTGTGCCGAAGGTCAGGCCCGGGCCCGCGCGGGGCTTTCGCGCCGGTCGCCGGACGGGCCGAAGCCGAGCGCCTCGCGGTACTTGGCCACGGTGCGCCGCGCCACCTTCACGCCCTCGCCCGAAAGCAGGTCGGCAAGCTGGGCGTCGCTGAGCGGCCTTGCTGAATCTTCGCCCGAGATCAGCTTGCGGATGCGCGCGCGGATCGCGACCGAGGAGACGTCCTCGCCGCTCGCGCCCGACACATGGCTCGAGAAGAAGTAGCGGAACTCGTAGATGCCGCGCGGCGTGAGCATGTACTTGCCCGTGGTCACGCGCGAGATCGTGGACTCGTGCATGCTCACGGCCTCCGCGACGTCGCGCAGGATCATCGGCTGCATGGCTTCCTCGCCGCGCTCGAGGAACGCCGCCTGCCGCTGCACGATCGTGCGCGCCACGCGCAGCAGGGTGTCCTTGCGGATCTCGAGGCTGCGGATCAGCCAGCGGGCCTCCTGCAGCTGAGCGCGGAGCGTCGCGTAGTCACCCGAGCGCGTCACGAGGCTCGCGTAGTCCTGGTTGACCTTGAGGCGCGGCACCGAGCCGGGGTTGATCTCGACCGACCAGCCCTGGTCGGTGCGGCGCACGAACACGTCGGGGACGATGTACTCGGGCTCCGCGCCCTCGAAGGCGGAGCCGGGGCGCGGGTTGCAGCCGCGGATGAGCGCGAGGGCCGTCTCGAGCGACTCCTCGTCCGTGCCGAGCGACTCGCGCAGCCTCGTGAGGTCGCGATCGGCGACCGCCTGCAGGTGATCACGCGCGATGGCGAGGGCGAGCTCGCGGCCGGGCGTGCCGTCCTCGAGCTGCGCAAGCTGCAGGCCGATGCACTCGGCGGCCGAGCGGGCGCCAACGCCGGTCGGGTCCAGCGTCTGCACGAAGGCGAGCACTCGTTCGACGTCGTCCTCGCCGACCGGCAGGTCGGAATTGAGGCTGCGCGTGATGTCCGCGACGGACTCCGTCAGGTAGCCGTCGTCGTTGAGCGCGTCGACGATGGCCTCGCCGATCCAGACTTCCCGTGCATCGAGGCGGCTGACCTCGAGCTGCCAGATCAGGTGCTGGTGCAGGTCCCGGCCGCGGTCGTCGGAAAACTCGAGCGGTCGGTCGTCGTCGTCGGGAGCCCGCCCCTCGCCGGACGGGGTCGAGGACTCCGACCACGGATCCTCCATCTCGACGCTGACCTCGGCCTCATCCGCCGTCGCCTCCGGGCGCTCCTCGGAGTCCTCGCCCTGGGGGGCGGGCTGGTCGAGCGAAGTGAGGTCGATCTGCTCCTCCTCCTCGGCCTCGAGCATGACGTTGCTCTCGAGGGCTTCCTGCACCTGGGCCTGGAGTTCGAGCACGGGCAGCTGCAGCAGCCGGATGGCCTGCTGGAGCTGAGGCGTCATCGTCAGCTGCTGACCGAGCTTGAGCTGCAGGGCCGGCTTGAGCATCGCGGAGTTGAGCCTGGGAGGGTGTCACCCTCCGTGATCAGAGACGGAAATCCTGTCCCAAGTAGACCTCACGCACCTCGGGATTGGCAAGAATCTCCTCCGCCGATCCGGAGGCGATCACACTTCCGGCGCTCACGATGTACGCGCGTGAGCAAATGCCGAGTGTTTCACGGACGTTGTGGTCGGTGATGAGCACGCCGATGTTGCGCGCGCTCAAGTGCCGGATGATGCGCTGGATGTCGTCCACGGAGATCGGGTCAACGCCGGCAAACGGCTCGTCGAGCAGCATGAACCGCGGCTCCGCGGCCAGCGCCCGCGCGATCTCGACGCGCCGCCGCTCGCCACCCGACAGGCTCAGTCCCTGGCTGCCGCGGATGTGCCCGATGTGCAGTTCCTCGAGCAGCGACTCGAGCGCCGCCTCGCGCGCCGAGTCCTCGTCGAGGTCGTCGCGGGTCTCGAGGATCGCCCGGATGTTGTTTTCGACGCTCAGCTTGCGGAACACGGAGGCTTCCTGGGGCAGGTAGCCGACCCCGAGCCGGGCCCGCCGGTGCATGGGCAGGCCGGTGAGTTCGCGCTCGTCGAGCCAGATGCGGCCCGCGTCGCAGGGCACGAGCCCGACGATCATGTAGAAGGCGGTGGTCTTGCCGGCGCCATTGGGACCGAGCAGCCCGACAACCTCGCCCGAGTTCACTTCGAGCGAGAGATCCACGACGACCTGGCGGGCACGGTACCGCTTGCCGAGCGACTCGGCCCGCAGCCGGCTCATGGCGCGCGTTCCTGCGGGGCCTTCTCCGCCGGCGGCTTGCGTTGCTCGGCGGTCTCCTTCGGATTGATGGTGATGCGAACGCCGCCCGGTTCCGTCTCGCCCGGGTTGGCGGCGACGCGCTGCCGACCGATGTCGTACACGAGTGTATTGCCGCGGATCTCGTTCTGGCCGTCGGTGAGCCAGGCATCACCGGCCAGCCGGACGGTCTCGTTTCGCACGTCATACTCGATCGTGCCGGCCCGGCCCTTGGCGAGCTGCCCGGTCGTCTCGAGCCGCTGCTCGAAGGTCGCGGGCGACCCCCGTATGACGGCGCTCACGATCTCGTTGTCGCGGAAGGTCACGGTCGCGTCGTTCGAGACGAGGTTGCCGTCGGGCACCGTGATCCGCACCTGACCCTTGAGGTCCCATTTCGAGTTCTCGAAATTGAGCCCCGTGGCGCGTGCCTCCAGGGCCTCAACCTGCAGGGCGCCCTGGGTGATCTTCACCCGGCTGAACAGCAGCGTGTTGTTGCGGTAGTCGAAGTCCGACGAGGCGGCCTCGAGGTTGATGGGCGCCGTGGAGTCGTACGGCGCACCGCCCGCCGTGCCGAAGGCGAGCAGCGCACACGCGAGCCACGCGCGATTATGGGTTGAATTGGCCATGCACATTCGATTCTAGCCGCAAGGTCCCATCGTTCAATGCGGCGCGCAGGCCGCGGCTCGAAAGAGTGTGCTCGCCGAACTGCACCGCCACGGGCTCCGCGGTCTGGACCAGGCTGGTCTTCGTGTCGTAGGTCAGCTCGTCGGTGCGGATCACCGCCGATCCGCGCGCCTCGGTGCCCCGGATGACCACGTCGCCCGACAGTCGCAGCGAGCTCGCATCCGGGAGCAGGCGACCGCGGTCCGCGGTGACGGTCCAGTTGCCCGCGTCCGCGGTGTTGTAGTCCACCGAGAGGTCCGTCAGGAGTACGTTCTGGTCGGCGAGGCGCTGCTCGATGAGTTCGGCCCGCAGCACGATGCGCGGTGAGCCGTCCGCGCCCATCTCGGTCAACGTCGCCTTCGTCAGGTAGTAGCCGCGCTCGTCGTCTGCGGCCTTCGCCTCGATCTCGTCGTCGCGGCCGCTGAGCAGGCCGTAGGCGAGCAGAGTGCCCGCGACCACTGCGCCTGCCGCGCCGAGGCCGCGGATCAGGCCGCGCGCGCGCTGAGCAGAAGATCGCATACTTCTCGTACCGCGCCGCGGCCGCCCGGCGCGCGGGTAATCCAGTGCGCCGCCTCGAGCAGTGCCGGATGGGCGTCCGCGACGCCGACGGCGAGCCCGGCGCGACGCAGCATCGGCAGGTCGGGCGTGTCGTCGCCGACGCAGGCGGTCTCGACCGGCTCGACGGCCAGCTCCGCCAGCAGCCGGTCGAGTTCCGCGCCCTTGTCCACCACCCCCTGGCGGACGTGGCGGATGCCGAGTTCGGCGGCTCGCCGCGACACGGCGGCGCTGTCCCGGCCGGAGATGATCGCGACGGCGATACCTGCGCGCTGCACCGCGACCAGCCCCGATCCGTCGCGCACGTGGAAGACCTTGAGCTCCTCGCCCGTCGGCGACAGGTACAGGCGCCCGTCGGTGAGCACCCCGTCCACGTCGAGGGCCAGCAGGCGGATGTGCCGCGCGCGTTCGAGCACCGCGTCCATGGCTACATCACCCCGGCCCGCAGCAGGTCGTGCACGTTGAGCGCGCCCACCAGCACCCCGTCGTCGTCGACGACCGGCAGGGCGGTGATGCGGTGTGTCTCCATGAGGTGCACGGCTTCGGCTGCCAGCATGCGCGGCTTCGCCGCCTTGGGGTGGGAGGTCATCACCTCGCCCATGCGGGTAGCGCGCAGGTCAAGCTGTCCGTCCAGCGTGCGCCGAAGGTCGCCGTCGGTGAACACGCCGAGCACACGCCGCCGATCGTCCACGACGGTCGTCATGCCGAGGCCCTTGCGGCTCATCTCGAGCAGCCCGGCGCTGAGCGGCGTGTCCGGCCCCACCGCCGGCAGCTCGTCGCCGGTGCGCATCACCTCGTCCACGTGCAGCAGAAGGCGACGGCCGAGCGTCCCGCCCGGGTGCGAGCGCGCAAAGTCATCCTCCGTGAATCCCCGCGCCTCGAGCACCGCAACGGCGAGCGCGTCGCCCATGGCGAGGGTGGCCGTGGTGCTGGCCGTCGGCGCGAGGTTGAGCGGGCAGGCCTCGGCCGGCACGCTCACGTCGAGCGTCACCGTGGCGTAGCGCGCCAGGGTCGAGGCGCGGTTGCCGGTGAGCGCGATCAGCGGGACGTCGAGGCGCTTGATGACCGGAAGGATCGTCAGCAGCTCTTCGGTTTCCCCGGAGTTGGAGAGTGCCAGGACGACGTCCCGGTCGATGATCATCCCGATGTCGCCGTGCACGGCTTCTCCCGGGTGCAGGAAGAAGGAGGGGCTCCCTGTGCTGGCCAGCGTGGCCGCGATCTTGCTGCCCACGTGTCCCGATTTCCCCATGCCCGTGACCACGATGCGTCCCTCACAGGCGAGCAGCAGCCGGCAGGCCTCGGCGAAATCCTCGCCGAGGCGGTGCTCGAGCGCCGCCACGGCCTGCGATTCGGTGGCGAGGACGCGACGGCCGCGGGCGATCAGGGAGTCGGAAGCGGACATGCGGGGCACTGGGGTCGGCAGAGTATCGAGCTGCGGGCGGGGCGGGCGGGCGACGGTGACGCCGGCCGTCAGGATACGCGGTGTGCCTGTGCCGGCGACAGCCTTCCCTTGGGTCACGGCGCAGCCCAGGCCCGGACGCCGCGGGTCCACGACGCTCCGCCGACCGGGTTAAACTGCCGCACTTTTCCCACGCGCGAGTGCCCGCCATGACCGCCGACGAGGTGACGCAGCTGATCGCGAAGGGCCTGCCGCAGGCCGAGGTCCGGGTCCTGACGGACGACGACACCCACTTCGAGGCGATCGTGGTCGCAAGCCAGTTCGAGGGCCGGCGGACGCTGCAGCGACATCAGCTGGTGTACGGAACCCTTGGTGCGCTGATGGGCCGGGAGATCCACGCGCTCTCCATCCAGGCGTTCACGCCGGAGGAGTGGCGGGCGGCCGGCGGCGCGGACTAGGGGCGCCCGCTTGGACAAGCTGCAGATCCGCGGCGGCGTGCCCCTCGACGGCGAAGTGCGCATTTCCGGCGCGAAGAACGCCGCGCTGCCCATCCTCGCTGGAGCGCTGCTGGCCGACGGCCCGGTTTCGATCGGCAACGTCCCGCACCTGCGCGACGTCACGACCATGATCGAGCTGCTCGGGCGCATGGGCGCGAGCGTCACCATCGACGAGCGCATGCGCATCGAGGTGGACGCGCGCACCACCCGCGAGACGTTCGCGCCCTACGACCTCGTGAAGACCATGCGTGCCGCGGTGCTGGTGCTCGGGCCGCTGGTCGCGCGCTTCGGCGCCGCCGACGTCTCGCTGCCGGGCGGCTGCGCGATCGGCGCGCGGCCGGTCAACATCCACGTCGCCGGCCTGCAGGCCATGGGCGCCGAGGTGCACATCGAGAACGGCTACATCAAGGCGCGTGCCGGGCGGCTCAAGGGCGCGCGCATCGTGCTCGAGACGGTGACGGTCACCGGTACCGAAAACCTGATGATGGCCGCCACGCTGGCCGAGGGGCGCACCATCCTGGAGAACGCCGCACGCGAGCCCGAGATCGCCGACCTCGCGCTGTTCCTGAACGCCATGGGGGCCCGCATCGCGGGCCACGGCACCGACACCATCGTGATCGACGGCGTCGAGTCGCTGCACGGCACCGCCTACGACGTGCTGCCCGACCGGATCGAGGCAGGTACCTACCTGGTGGCGGGTGCGATCACCGGCGGGCGGGTGCGTGCCCGCGGCGCGCGGGCCGAACACATGGTCGCCGTCCTGGCCAAGCTCGAGGAGGCCGGCGCGACCGTGATCCGCGATGACCGCTACGTCGAGGTGGACATGCGCGGACGCCGACCGAAATCCGTGGATGTACGGACGGCGCCCCATCCCGGCTTCCCGACCGACATGCAGGCCCAGTTCGCCGCGCTCGACACCGTGGCGGACGGCGTGGGCACCATCGTCGAGACCATCTTCGAAAACCGGTTCATGCACATGCTCGAAATGCGGCGCATGGGTGCGGAGATCCGCCTGGAGGGCAACACCGCCATCATCAAGGGCGTGCAGCGCCTGACCGCGGCGCCGGTCATGGCGACCGACCTGCGGGCATCGGCCAGCCTGGTGCTGGCGGGCCTGGTGGCCGAGGGCACCACGGAGATCGAGCGCATCTACCACATCGATCGTGGGTACGAGTGCATCGAGGAGAAGCTTCAGGGGCTGGGGGCGCAGATCCGGCGCGTTGCGGACTAGCCTACCGCCCGCGCCCGGCCGCGCCCTATAATGCTGCGCTGCACGCCGAGGCCCTTTCCGGCCCACCGAAGCGAGCATCCGATTCCGCCGAGGAGAGCGCTGGATGACCGAAGAAGTCGATACGGGCAGGCGTCACTTCCTGACCGTTGCCACCGTTGCGACTGCGGCCGTGGGTGCCGCGTTCGTCGCTTACCCCTTCCTGGCCTCCTGGAAACCGAGCGCCCGCGCCAAGGCGATGGGCGCGCCGGTCGAGGTTGACATCGGCAAGCTCGAGCCGGGCGCGCTCCTCAAAGTCGAGTGGCGCGGCAGGGCGATCTTCATCGTCCACCGCACGCCCGACATGCTCGCGCAGCTCGGGGCCGTCGAGGCGAAGCTCCGCGACCCGGAGTCGGCCGAGTCCGACCAGCCCCAGTTCGCGCGCAATCAGGCGCGAGCCCTCAAGCCCGAGTACCTCGTCCTCGTGGGCGTGTGCACGCACCTCGGCTGCGCGCCGCTCGACAAGTTCACGCCGGGCGACGTCACCGTGGCCGCGGACTGGCCGGGCGGGTTCTTCTGCCCGTGCCACGGCTCCGCGTTCGACCTGTCGGGCCGCGTCTTCAAGGACGTGCCCGCGCCGACCAACCTGCCGGTGCCGCCGTACCGCTACCTGAGCGATACACGCATCCTCATCGGCGCTGAAGCGGAGAACGCATGATGGGCAGCACAAGCCAGTCCGCCTCCGGCGGTGGCGGGCGCCTCGGGGCGCTCACGGCGTGGATCGACGACCGCTTCCCGATGACTGCGCTGTGGAAGTCGCAGGTCTCGGAGTACTACGCGCCGAAGAACATGAACTTCTGGTACTTCTTCGGCTCGCTCGCGATGCTGGTGCTGGTGCTCCAGATCGTCACCGGCATCTTCCTGACGATGAACTACAAGCCCTCGGCGGCCGATGCCTTCGGTTCCGTCGAGTACATCATGCGCGACGTGGAGTGGGGCTGGCTGATCCGCTACATGCACTCCACCGGCGCATCGGCCTTCTTCATCGTCGTCTACCTGCACATGTTCCGGGCGCTGCTGTACGGGTCGTACCAGAAGCCGCGCGAGCTGCTGTGGATCTTCGGCATGCTGATCTACCTCGTGCTGATGGGCGAGGCGTTCTTCGGTTACCTGCTCCCCTGGGGCAACATGTCCTACTGGGGCGCGCAGGTGATCGTGTCGCTGTTCGGCGCGGTCCCGGTGGTGGGCGACTCGCTGATGGAGTGGATCCGCGGCGACTTCTTCATCTCCGACATCACGCTCAACCGCTTCTTCGCGATGCACGTGATCGCGCTGCCACTGGTGCTGGTGTTCCTCGTGATCGCGCACCTGATGGCGCTCCACGAGGTGGGCTCGAACAATCCGGACGGCGTCGACATCAAGAAGGTCAAGGGGCCGGACGGCATCCCGCTCGACGGCATCGCGTTCCACCCCTACTACACGGTCAAGGACCTGATCGGCGTCGGCGTGTTCCTGATCCTGTTCAGCCTGGTCATATTCTTCGCGCCCACCATGGGCGGCTACTTCCTCGAGTACGCCAATTTCGAGCCGGCCAACCCGCTGCAGACGCCGCCGCACATCGCGCCGGTGTGGTACTTCACGCCGTTCTACGCGATCCTCCGGGCCGTGCCGAGCAAGTCGCTGGGCGCTGCGCTGATGGGCCTCGCCGTCGTGCTTTTCCTGTTCCTGCCGTGGCTAGACCGGGGCAAGGTGAAGTCGATCCGCTACCGCGGGCCGCTGTTCAAGTTCTTCCTGGTCTCGTTCACGATCTCATTCGTGGTGCTCGGCTGGCTCGGCCTGCAGCCGGTGACCCCGCTGTTCACGAACCTCGCCCGGCTGTTCGCCGTCGTCTACTTCGCGTTCTTCCTGCTGATGCCGTGGTACACGACCATCGACAAGACCAAGCCCGTGCCCACGAGGGTCACCTACCATGCGCACTAAGCTCCTCGCCCTCGCGGCTGCGCTGCTCCCGGTCGCCGCGCTTGCGGCCGGCGGCGGTGCCCACCTCGATAAGGCCAACGTCGACGTGGGCAACCGCGCGTCGCTGCAGCGCGGCGCGGCGAACTTCGTCAACTACTGCCTCGGCTGCCATTCCGCCCAGTACGTCCGCTATAACCGCGTGGCGGCGGATCTCGGCATCACCGACCAGCAGCTGATCGACAACCTGATGTTCACCGGCGAGCGTCCCCACGACACCATGCGCATCGCCATCAACGCGGACCACGCGAAGCGCTGGTTCGGAGTCGTGCCGCCCGATCTCTCTCTGATCGCGCGGAGCCGTGGCGCCGACTACATCTACACGTTCCTGCGCTCGTTCTATGCCGACCCGGCCAGGGCCACCGGCTCGAACAATCTCGTGCTGCCCGGCACCGCCATGCCCCACGTGCTGTGGGAGCTGCAGGGCGTGCAGGAGGCCGTGTGGGAAGGCCACGTGGACGCGGCCGGCAACGCCCAGCGGCACTTCAAGGAATTCACGCTGGCGACGCCCGGAAAGCTCACGCCCGAGCAGTACGATGGGTTCGTGCGCGACACGGTGAACTTCCTCGAGTACATGGCGGAGCCCGCGCAGCTCAAGCGCCGTGCGCTCGGATTCCCGGTCATCGCCTTCCTGATCTTTTTCACGCTGCTCGCCTGGGCGCTGAAGAAGGAGTTCTGGAAGGACGTCAGGTAACGACGGCCGGCCAGCCCGGCAGGGCGGATCCGCCGTCGCAACGGGCGTCGGCCACGGGCAACGCCCGCCCTGCCGTCCCGCCCTTCGCTCGCTCGGGAGTGCCCACGGCGTGATGACGCTGTTTTCACGGGGCGATGATCCGCACTGCCACCGCGTGCGGATCGCGCTCGCAGCCAAGGGACTCGAGGTGCGCGTGGTCGAAAGCGATCCTGCGCGCCCGCCCGAGGACCTCGTCGACCTCAACCCGTACCAGTCGCTGCCGACGCTCGTGGACCGCGACCTCGTCGCCTACGGGCCGGGCGTCATCTGCGAGTACCTCGAGGAGCGATTCCCCGCGCCGGCGCTGTTTCCGGGCGAGCCCGCCGGACGTGCCCAGGCGCGCATCGTGGCGCAGCGCATCGAGCAGGACTGGTACGCGCTCGTGCCGGCGCTCGAGGGCGGGGAGCGCCGCGAGGAGCAGCGTGCGCGGCGCCTGCTGCTGGAGGCCGTGGTGGCGACCGAGCCGCTGCTGCGACGCAAGCCCTGGTTCCTCGCCGACCAGTTCTCGCTGCTCGACGCCGCGGTCGCCCCGATCCTGTGGCGCCTGCCGCGGTGGCGGATCGCGATCCCGGCGACCGCGCCCACGGTCGAGCGCTACGCCCAGCGGCTACTGGCCCACCCGGCGGTTCGCGCCAGCCTGTCCGAAGCGGAGCGGGAGATGCGCCGGTGAAGTCGCGGCGGCCCTACCTGCTGCGGGCGATGCACGAGTGGATCAGCGACAGCGGCTGCACGCCGCACGTGGTGGTGGACGCCGGCGTGAAGGGTGTCGACGTGCCGCGCCAGTTCGTACAGGACGGCAAGATCGTCCTCAACCTGAGCTGGTCCGCGACCGCCCAGCTGACGCTGGGCAACGACGAGGTGAGCTTCAGCGGCCGCTTCGGCGGCGCGGCCATGAACGTGCGCGTGCCGGTGGAAGCGGTGCTCGCGATTTACGCTCGCGAGACGGGGCAGGGGATGATCTTCACCGAGGAGGACGCTCCGCCGCCGGGCGCCGAGCCCCCGCAGCCGCCGGCGAGCCCGGAGACACGGCGTGCGGCGGCGCGACCGCGGCTCAAGGTGGTCAAGTAGGGCTCCGTCCCGGTCGCGGCCTCAGGCACGGAAGGCGTCCCGGATCCAGGTCAGTTGCGCGGGTCCGCCATCGGGGGCCGGGTCGATCGCCACGACGTCGAAGCGCGCGGCCAGCGCGCGGTACTGCCGCCGGGCGAGCATCAGGTGACGCGCCGCCAGGATGAACCGGCGCTGCTTGCGGGCGCCGACGGTTGCCGCGGCGCTGCCGTGTGCCGCGGTCGTACGCGAGCGCACCTCGACCAGCACGAGGACGCGGCCCTCGCGCATCACGAGGTCGATCTCGCCGGCGCGGCAGCGGTAATTGCGCTCCAGCAGTTCGAGGCCCTGCGACTCGAGATGCCGGCAGGCGAAATCTTCGCCACGCCGGCCGGCCTGCGTCGTGCTCTCAGGGTTCACCGGGCAGGGCCGGGATCAGGATGGTCCCGGCCGGCTGCGGCTGGCCACGCTCGATCTGCGCCCACTCGAGCTCGCGCTGCACGCGCCCGTCCGGTGCGATCGCCAGCCGACCGCTGAGCCCGGTCACCCCGATACCGCGAGCGGCCGAGTTCAGGTTGCGCAGCAGCCCGTAGGCATCGAAGCCGAAGGCGTAGAGGCGCAGGCGGCCGCGCACCGCTGCGGAACGACCCGCATGCAGGACGTCCCAGAACTCCTGTGCGCCGGCCCCTGCGTACAGGATCCAGGGCATTTCGGGGAAGGTGAGCCCGTTGAGGTCGGGAACCGCGCGCGCACTCGGCTCGAGCGCGTCCGACGTGGCATACGCCGGCAGCTCGTACGCCATCTGGAACCGCAGCTGTGGCAGCAAGGCCCGGGTCGACGCGGCGGAAGCGGCCACGAACGCGAACTGCGGCCCGGCAAGCGCCTCGGCTGAGGCATCGCGCCGCACCGACGCACCCTTGGCGTCCCGGTCGCCGGCGCCGCCGAACCGGCCAAGTGCTGCGCGTAGCGGACCGGAGAAATCCTTTGCCGCGGGGTCGTAGAACTGGATTGAGGTCAGTTCGAGGCCCGCCGTGCGAGCTTCGTCGGTGAACGCCGCGTGAACGCGCTCGCCCCACGCATTGCGCGGGAACAGCGCGATCCCGTGGACGCGTCCGTCCCGGGCGATGCGCCGGGCCACCGCGCGCGCCTCGTGCTCCGGGTCGAGCGCGAACTGGAAGAGGAAGGGCGGCGGCGAGTCCAGGGGCAGCGAGTTGAGCGCCAGCGTCGGAACGGGCAATGACTGCGCTGCGATGAGCGCCGCGACGTCCTCTTTGATCAGCGGTCCGGCGACCGCGCGCGCGCCGATCTCCAACGCCCGCGCATAGGCGGCTGCGGCGCCAAGCTCGGCCGTGTCCATGAGTTCGATTTTCGGCCTGCGCTCGGCCGGCTCGGCGAGGGCTGCCGCCAGGAAGCCGTCGCGCACCGCGCGACCGGCCGCCTGCATGCGCCCCGAAAGCGGCAGCAGCAATGCGATCGAGTCCGCGGGTCCGGCGGGGATTGCGGCTGCTGCGCCCGCCGCTGGGGCCGCGGGCAGGAACTCCCGGCCGGGGTGATTCGGGTGCCGTTCCCGCCAATCCGCTGCCCGCCGCGCCAGAGCGTCGGGATCCGAGTCCGAAGCCCCGAGCACCGGGCCGAGTTCGAACCAGGCCCGCTCGGACGGCGTCGCTTCGGCGGGCAGCGTCGCGCCCGGGTTCGCGAGCAGTGCATCGACCAGTTGCGCCTGCGCGGCCCGTCGCTCGTCGGCCGTGCCGAGCAGCTGGACCCTCGCCTCTGTGGTGCGCAGGCCGTCGAGCAGTCGTCCAGCGGCGAATTGCGCCTGCGCGCGCAGTTGGAGCAGCTCGGCGGCGAGCGGCGCTGGCCAGGGCTCCGGGAGTCGATTGAGGGCCTCGAGGGCGGCCTCGGGACGGTCCTGTGCCAGCGCGAGTTCCGCTTGCACCCGCGCGAGCAGCACTGCATCGTCGCCTCGGACTGGGCCGATCCGGCCGAGCATGCGCTCGGCATCCTCGAGCCGGTCCGCCCCGAGGTACTCGCGCGCCGCCAGCAGCGCGAGTCGCGCGTCCCAGCCGCGAAAGGTGCGCTTGGCAAGCGACTCGTACAGCGCCGCTGCCTCCGCGTGCTGGCCGCTGCGCGAAAAAGTATCGGCAGCTGCCAGATCGTCCGGGCGCGATGCGACGGCGTCGCCGGGCAGGAGCGCAAAAAGCCCGGCGACGAGCAGCGCGGCGGCCAGCCGGGCCCGAACTTGCCGGCCGCAGAGGGGTGCGTTCAGCATGGTGAAAACGAGGAGCAGACCGTGACCGGAGACCCGGCGGATTCTATAGCGCGACCCGGGCAGGGCACACTGTTCGTCGTCGCCACCCCGATCGGCAACCTCGCCGACCTTTCCGTCCGCGCGCGCGACGTGCTGCGCGACGCCGACCTGTTGCTCGCCGAGGACACGCGGCACACGCGACAGATGCTCACCACCTGCGGCATCGATCGGCCCCGCGGCACGCTCGAATCGCTGCACGAGCACAACGAGCCGGCGCGGGTGCCGGGCCTCGTCAAGCGACTGCTGGGCGGCGCGTCGGTGGCGCTGGTGAGCGATGCCGGGACGCCGCTCGTGAGTGACCCGGGAGCGGTGCTGGTGCAGGCCGCCGCCGCGGCCGGCGTCGAGGTGGTGGCCGTGCCCGGCCCGTGCGCGGCGGTCGCGGCGTTGTCGGTGGCCGCCCTGCCGGCGGCACGCTTCGCCTTCGAGGGATTCCTGCCGCCGAAGCGGGCGGCGCGCCGGCGCACGCTCGAAGCGCTCGCCGGTGAGGTGCGCACGCTGGTGTTCTACGAGGCTCCGCACCGGCTGGCCGAGGCTCTCGAGGATCTCGCGTCCGTGCTCGGCGAGGATCGCCCGGCCGCGGTGGCGCGCGAGCTCACCAAGAGATTCGAGACCGTCTATCGCGGCTCGCTCGGTTCGCTGGCAGGTCGATCGGCAACGGATCCGGACATGGTGCGCGGCGAGATCGTGATCATCGTACAGGGCGCGGAGCAGGCGACCGTTGCGGGCGATGGCGATGCGGATCGCGTCCTGCGCGTACTGCTCGACGACCTGCCCGTATCGCAGGCCGCCAAGCTCGCCGCCCAGCTGACCGGGCGACCGCGCAAGGAACTCTACGAACGCGCGTTGCGGCTCAGGGGAGGCGCCGGCCAATTCCAAGCGGAGTAATGCAGCGTCCCCTTATAATGCCAGCGGGAGTCGGCCAGGCAACCGCTGCGCCCTTGGCAGAGGAAAGTCCGGGCTCCATAGGGCAAGGTGCCAGGTAACGCCTGGGGGGCGCGAGCCCACGGAAAGTGCAACAGAGAGCAGACCGCCCAAGC
>Ga0209254_10000675_pt1 | contig 28923 bp, 20 predicted proteins | sample FrelakmetDIP11DI_FD_187148 | JGI IMG/M metagenome (GOLD analysis project Ga0209254, IMG submission 187148) | Freshwater lake sediment microbial communities from the University of Notre Dame, USA, for methane emissions studies - DIP11 DI (SPAdes)... | ecosystem: Environmental > Aquatic >... | reverse complement strand
ATCAGGGAAAGTATCTGGTCCAGTTGCTGAGTTAAAAGGCAGGAATATAATGGCTTCATTTGGTATTTACACCAATCTTGACTGTGATTTTGACTTTTCCGGACTTCCCCAATTTGAAGATGCATTTATCCATATAAGGGTTAACAGTCTTAATACCAATGCAAAAGATTTTGAAAAAATAAGGTTTCAAAAAATCGGCAATCCCGAAATTCCTGAAGCCCTGTATAAACTGGGAAGCATATCATTTAACGGAAATTTTACAGGCTTCCTGACCGATTTTGTGACATACGGAAGAATTGGAACAGAAGTCGGCACTCTAAGTACTGATGTATCCCTGCGGCCTGATGATAAAAACAGGTTCAGAATTAAAGGGCTTGTGGACGGGAGCAATATTGATATAGGACTGCTCACCGGTAAAAGAGACCTTCTGGGGAAAATCAGCATGAGAGCAAATATCGATGGTTTTGCTACATCTTCACGAAAAATATCCGGCAGCCTTACCGGGAAGATCGATAGTGTTGAAATCAAAAGGTATACCTACCGGAATGTGGCTCTAAATGGAACCTTTACTGAAAAAACATGGGATGGAAGTATAAAGATATCCGACAGAAATATCAGGATGGATATGCTCGGATTGCTGGATTTCAGCAATAAACTGCCGGAATTTGATTTCACACTGAACCTTGCCGGAGCAAACCTCTACAAACTGAATTTTGTTCAGGCTGATACAACTGCAAATCTGGCAATGCTTTTAACAGCCAATTTCAGGGGTAATAACATTGACAATCTGTTTGGGGAAATAAGATTGCTGAATTCTGCCCTGGTAAAAAATAATGAAAAGCTGGAGTTATATAATTTTTCTATAAAAGCATTCAACGAAGATAATAAACCCGCAATATCATTAAGAACCGATTTTCTTGATGCCGATCTGAGGGGTTATTATGAATTCGGGGAGATCGGATATGTTATAAAGAGAGCTCTGGCATCCCTTATGCCTTCCAGGTTTGATAATCCTGCCCCTTTAAAGAATCCCAAAAAGAATCTGTTCACATTCACACTGAATTTTAAAAATACTGATAAAATAAACAGATTCTTCAGAACAGGGCTTCTGCTGTCGGATAAAAGTACTATCGAGGGTAAATTTCTCCAGGACAGCATTCTAAGTATAACTGCTTACTCAAAGATGCTAAATTACAGAGACAATATTTTCAACAATTTAGCAATGAGTTCAGATTATGTAAAAACAAATTTTAATGCCAGGCTCAGTAGCAGTTCTTTTTCGATTCTGGGACTTTCGGTTCTTAAAAATTTCAGATCTGAATTCCATACTGTTCCGGATAACTTTGTTTTCGGCTTTGACTGGGATAATAAGGAGGAGATTCTTAACAGGGGAGCTTTTACGGCAAGTGGATCTTTCAGCAGAAAGGAAAGCGGTCAGAATGGTTTTCAGTTAAAGATTAAGATTGACTCGTCTGAAGTTTACGCCAGTAATAAGCTATGGAAAATCAGGGAGTCAGCAATTATGAAGGATTCGGGCTCAACTCAAATTGACAAATTAACAGTAACAGGTACAAACAGCTCATATTCAATTGATGGTACTATTTCTGCCAATTCAGAAGATACCCTCAGACTTGGATTTGTTGGTATCGATCTTAGCCCATTAGACCAGCTGAAGAGGAAAAAAAAGGATGAAACTGATCCGGGAATTCCTTTTAATCCGAAAGGCATAGTTAACGGACATATACTCATTTCTAGTGCTTTTAAGAATCCTATGATTGAAACCAATATTGCTGTTAACGACTTTTCAATACTGAGCAGTGAGCTTGGGGACATTTCAGTTATATCAGTCTGGAATCCTGTCAGAAAGGTGGCCGATATAAATGCAGGTAACAATCTTTATGGTAAAAAGAATCTGGATGTAAGCGGATTTTATGATCCGGAAATAAAAAAATTCAACCTCACCGGAAGGGCAGCAAATCTTCCTATTGATGCACTGAATCCAATTCTCGATTTTTTTGCATCGGGAATATCAGGTACAGTATCCGGGAAAGTAAGTCTCTCAGGGGCACCCGGGAGACTGATATTGAAAGGTGCTTTGATGGCTGAAAATGCTTCAATGAAAATTGATTATCTGCAAACCAGATATATTATGAACGATTCAATAAGGTTTGATGAAACCGGTATAAAATTCAAAAACCTTAAAATATCAGATGAAAAAGGCAATTTTGCCACCCTTTCAGGTTCTGTCCTGCATAAATATTTCAGTGATTTTTCTGTTGACCTCATCGTCGATATGAATAAAAACGATGTTTTTGTATTAAACACCCAACAGAGAGATAATGAATTGTTTTACGGAACTGCATATGCTACAGGTGTGACATCAATTAAAAGCGGGCCAAATTTGCTATCGTTTGATATCTCAGCAAAAACCGGCAAAGGAACGAAGGTTTATATTCCGTTGAATTCAGGTATGGAGATTTCGAAATATTCATTTGTGACCTTTGCAGGAACTGATTCAGTAAGAAAAGAAGATGATAAGAAGTCTCAGACCGCCCGGTTAAAATCTTCAGATTCTGAATTAGAACTTAACTTCGATCTGAATGTTACCCCTGATGCCGAGGTACAACTGCTCATCGACCCGAAAGCTGGTGATGTTATCAGGGGACGCGGATCAGGAAATCTGAATATCAGCTATAACAAAAAAGGCGAATTTAAAATATATGGCGATTACATAATTGATGATGGTGATTACCTGTTTACTCTTCAGAATATTTTAAATAAACGCTTCGATGTCGAGAACGGAGGTAAGGTAATATTCAACGGGGATGTAGAAAATGCTGAAATAGACCTGACTGCAAAGTACAGGAATCTCAAAACGTCACTTTACCCTATTCTCCAGGATGAAAGATACAGCAACAGGATCCTTGTTGAACCACAGCTTATACTTAGCGGGAACCTCTTTAATCCGGTAGTCGGCTTTAATATTTATCTTCCCACTGCCGATGAGGAGACCCGCACATACCTGAGAAATGCTATTGTTACCGAAGAAGAATTAAGCAAACAGTTTCTCTATCTGCTGGTTATGAACAGCTTCTATTCAGATCCGTCGTACCATTCATCGGCAGGTTCATCTTCTGTATCAGGCACATCGGCAATGGCAGTCACGACAACCGAGATGTTGTCTAACCAGCTGAGCAACTGGTTATCGCAGATCAGTAATGATTTTGATATAGGTTTTGTATACCGGCCCGGAAACAAAGAAATAAATTCACAGGAACTGCAGGTGGCTCTTTCAACCCAGCTTCTGAACGATAAAGTTACCATTAACGGGAATTTTGATTACAGAGGGGCAGGTAATCCTGAAGGGACACCGCTTTCCGGTGATTTCGATATTGAATATAAAATTACCGAAAAGATAAGGTTTAAAGTTTTTAACAGATACAATAATCCTTATACCGGCCGTGGCGTTCCCTATACCCAGGGACTTGGAATCTTTTTCAAAAAAGACTTCAACAGATTCTCCGATCTGTTAAAGAAGAAAGAACCGGCAGATTTGAAAAAAGAGGACGAAATAACCATTCAGGAATAAGAGTTAATAAATAATATCATAATGTTATTAACACAGAATAATAGACTATCCTGTTTTTCCGTTTTTTAATATCTTCGCCCGTGAAAATAAGAAAAGAAGATAATTGCTTGTTTTTTAAATAATTAATAAAGGGATAAATATGGGGTCTTTACAATTTCTCTTACAGGATTTACCACGAGCTGCCCAGACAACCGCTCAGACCGAACTCACACTGCTGGATTTCGCAATAAAAGGAGGATGGGTGATGATACCAATAGCACTGTTATCACTGGCAGCAGCATATATTTTTATTGAACGCTATTATGTTATTAAGAAAGCCACGAAAGAGGATACCAATTTCATGAACAGGATAAAAGACTATATACATGACGGGAAGGTAGATGCAGCACTCGCCCTTTGCAGGTCGACCGACAATCCTTCGGCGCGTATGATCGAAAAAGGGATAAGCAGGCTTGGCCGCCCACTTCAGGATATAAGTACAGCAATTGAAAATGTGGGAAAGCTTGAAATATCGAAACTTGAGAAAGGCTTTCCAACCCTCGCCACAATTACAGGCGCTGAACCAATGCTTGGATTCTTAGGTACTGTAATCGGGATGGTTCAGTCATTCTATGCAATGTCGCAGGCAGGAAATAATATCGAGGTTTCCTTGCTTTCTGATGGAATTTATACAGCATTGATTACTACGGTTGCCGGTCTTATTGTAGGTATACTCGGATATTTTGCATATAATACTCTTGTTGTCCGGGTGGAAAGAGTCGTGTTCAACCTTGAAGCAACTTTGACAGAATTTATGGATATTTTAAATGAACCTTTAAAAACAGGACGTTAAAATGGCACTTTCATCAAGAAATAAGATCAGCGTGAACTTCAGCTCGGTTGGAATGACAGATGTTGTATTTAACCTTCTGATTTTTTTCATGCTGACATCCACACTTGTTCATCCTACTGCCCTCAAACTGCTGCTTCCAAAAGGCAGCTCAATAACTTCAGCAAAACCACAAACTACTGTCTCAATAACCAGCGACCAGAAATACTACGTTGAACAGCAGCCGGTAACTATTGAAAATCTTGAGAGTATTCTGAAACAGAAACTCGGAGCCAATCCGGAAACATATATTTCACTTCACGCTGACAAAAATGTACCTTTCCAGACAGTAGTGGCAGTCTTAAATATTGCACAGGCTAATAATTATAAATTGATAATTGCAACATCTCCAAAATAAAGATCTGAGACATATTCCATCTGAAAAGAAGAAAGGAATTATCGGGACATCAGTATTACACATTGTTTTATTGATACTGCTGATAGTTGTGGCATTTACACCTCCAAAACCGCCTGAATTTGAAGAGGGGATACTCGTCAATTTCGGAACTGAGGAGTCTGGGCTTGGAATGATTGAACCCTCTCCGCCACCTGTTCAGGAAGAGGCATCTCCTCCCCCGCCGGCAACGGTTAAAAACTTTCAGAAAGAGGAACCCTTGTTAACCCAGAACAATGAAGAGGCCCCTGAAGTGAAAAAAGTTGACCCGGAAGCTGAAAAAAAACGGCTTGAGAAGCTTGAAGCGGAAAGGAAGTTAAATGAGCAACTTGAAATAGAAAGAAAAAAGAAAGAGGCGGAAGAGCTTGAAAGGAAGAGGATTGAGGCTGAACAGAAACGGCAGGCCGATATCATGAACAGAACCCGCGATGCTCTTGCCAATTCTAAAAATTCTGGCACCAGTTCAAAAAGTGAAGGAGAAGCCGGAGGAGCCGGGAACCAGGGAGTGCAGACAGGATCGGTCGATTCAAAAAACAGGGGTGACGGAAGCGGCCTCGGAAACCAGGGTATATCCTACGACCTTCAGGGCAGAGGATTCCAGTCACTTCCTACTCCAAAATATGATTATCAGGGTGAAGGACGGGTTGTAGTCGAGGTAAGTGTCGACAGATCAGGAAAAGTTATTCAGGCCATACCTGGTACCAAAGGTTCAACAACACTTGATGAGTATCTGCTTAAAGTAGCCCGCGATGCAGCTCTCAAGGCAAGGTTTGATCCAAAATCCGATGCCCCCGTTGTTCAGAAAGGAACAATCACTTATAATTTTATCCTCAGATAATTCTCAGGAGGCAGTATCTAAAGGTTGCTTACTTTTAACCTTTGTGACACTTTGTGAGGTACTTAGTGATCCCCGTCCGACTGGCGTCAGCCGGGCGGGCTTTACGGTTCAATGAATTATTTTTAACCACTAAGCTGCTTAAAAGGTTACACTAAGGGTCACTAAGGACTTATAAGACAACCTCTTCCTTTTCAATACGCGAAAAGAGGGAAAGATGACATCATACTCTCAACTTTTTCTCCCACTCTTTTAATGACACTCTCACTTTCAATATTTGAAATCACCTCATCAATTAGTCCGGCAATTACTCCCATATATTCTTCCTTAAGTCCCCTGGTTGTAATTGCTGGTGTTCCAACCCTCAGTCCTGAAGTCAGAAAAGGAGATCTGCTGTCGAATGGGACCATATTCTTATTCACAGTTATGTGAGACAGAACAAGTGTATTTTCTGCTTTTTTGCCCGATATATCCGGGAATTTTGTCCGCAAGTCAATAAGCATCAGATGATTATCTGTACCTCCCGAAACTACTTTATATCCCTTCTCAATGAAAGCTTCAGCCATTACCGCAGCATTTTTCTTTACCTGTGACTGATATTTCGTGAATTCAGGAAGCAGAGCTTCTCCGAAAGAGACAGCCTTAGAGGCAATTACATGTTCAAGTGGTCCGCCCTGAATACCCGGGAAAAGTGCAGAATTAATAAGTGAAGACATCATTCTTACCTCTCCTTTCTGTGTGGATATTCCCCACGGATTGACAAAATCTTTTCCCATAAGAATAATACCTCCCCTTGGGCCCCTGAGAGTTTTATGGGTAGTTGAGGTGACTATATGAGCATGCTTCAGGGGATTCTTCAGTAATCCTGCTGCAATAAGTCCGGCCGGATGTGCCATATCAACAACAAAAATTGCCCCGACTGAATCAGCAATTTTTCTCATCCGTTCATAGTCCCACTCACGGGAGTAAGCTGAAGCCCCTCCGATTATCATCTTTGGTTTCTCTTTAAGAGCCATCTCTTCCATTGTATCATAATCGATAAGACCGGTATCTTCCTTTACACTGTAGGCGACAGGCCTGTATAAAATGCCGGAGGAATTGACAGGTGATCCATGTGAAAGATGTCCCCCATGTGCAAGATTCAGTCCCATAAAAGTGTCACCAGGTTTTAAAACTGTCATGAATACAGCCATATTTGCCTGAGCTCCTGAATGAGGCTGGACATTAGCATATTCGGCATCGAACAGTTGTTTAAGCCTGTCAATGGCTATCTGTTCTGTCTGATCAACAATCTCACATCCACCATAATAACGGTTTCCGGGATACCCCTCTGCATACTTATTCGTTAAGACAGATCCCATAGCCTCAAGAACCTGCTGGCTGACAAAATTTTCTGAAGCTATCAGTTCAATTCCGTTCAGCTGACGCTGGCGTTCCTTTTCGATCAGGTCAAATATTAATGTGTCGTTACTCATCTTCATAAAATTTACTAAACGATGCAAATATAAAAACATTAAAAGACCTTCTCTGTTTTTTAATTAAGTTTGTCTTTTAATAACAGGTTTTTGTAATGATAAATTTCAGCAGTTTCAGTCTGAAAAACGGTCTGAAGGTTATTGTGCATGAGGACAGGTCGTCACCTCTTGTTGCAATGAATATTCTGTACGATGTAGGATCGAAGGATGATGATCCTGCCATGACAGGCATGGCGCATCTGTTTGAACATCTTATGTATTGCGGCTCGGTTAATATCCCTGAATATGATCTTCCATTGCAGCGGGCGGGCGGAGAAAATAATGCCTTCACCAATAATGACATCACAAATTATTATCTGACCATCCCTTCTGAAAACATTGAAACCGGTTTCTGGCTTGAATCCGACAGAATGTTGCAGCCCGATTTTTCACGGAACAAACTTGAAATTCAAAAGAAAGTTGTCATTGAAGAATTCAAGCAGCGGTATCTCAATCAGCCTTATGGCGATGTGATGCTGCTTCTCCGGCCAAATGCCTACAGGGTCCATCCTTACAGGTGGCCAACTATTGGTATGGATACATCTCATCTCGAAAGCATTGGTCTTAAAAATGTCAGGAACTTCTTTCTGTCGCATTATGCACCAGATAATGCTATTCTCACTCTTTCAGGAAATATAACGGCAGAAAAAGGATATAACCTGTCAGAGAAATGGTTCGGTCCGATCACGGGAAGAGTTGCAGCCAGGCGCCAGCTTCCTGCAGAACCGCCACAGACCGAAGAGAGAAAACTGACGGTAGAAAGGAATGTCCCCTCTCATTCACTTTATAAAGCCTGGCATATTGGTCCGCGTTTAAGTGAAGATTTTCCCACCCTCGACCTTTTAACTGATCTTCTTGCAGGAGGTGAATCAGGAAGACTTTATAACAGGCTTGTAAGGGAGAAAAATCTTTTTACCGAAATAAACATTTATATTACTTCGGAGATTGATCCCGGACTAATGATTCTGAATGGCAAGCTACTTAAGGGAACTGATATGACAAAAGCTGACATCGCAGTCAATGAACTAATTGAAGAATTAAAAAATTCCCCGGTCACCGAAAATGAATTGGAGAAAGTAAAGAATAAGTTCGAATCATCCACCGTCCTCTCCAACACAAGTATCCTGAACAAGGCTATGAATCTATCATTCTGCGAGTTACTTGGCGATGCCGGTCTTTTGAACAGTGAGATCGAAAACTACAGGGCGGTAAGCAGTAAAATGGTGACAGATACTGCCGGTAACTACCTCAATCCTGAAAACTGTACTACACTGTATTATATGTCAGCACTCAAAAATCAACCATGACAAGTCTTCACAGGTCACAGCCACCGATCTTTCCTGTAAATGCCGGAATAAACATACCGGCTGAACTCTTTTCACTGAAAAACGGGATACCACTGTTCATTATTGATGCTGGCACTGAAGATGTTACGAGGATTGAATTCGTATTCAGGGCAGGAATTGTATATGAAACAATTCCGTTGGTTGCAACTTCGACCAATATGATGCTTTCAGAAGGCACTATGAACTATACTGCAGAGGAGTTAAACAGCATACTTGACTATTACGGAGTCTTTTTAAACCTGTCGGCTGAAAAGGATACAGCAGGTGTGACAATATATTTTCTGAATAAATATATTGAAAAGGTCCTTGAATTAATGAATGAGATACTCTTTCATCCAGCATTTTCTGAAAGGGAGCTTGACACTATGTTAAAGAAACGACTGAGCTGGTACAGGATAAATAAGCAGAAAGTCCAGAACCTGGCCACAGATAATTTCTTTGAATCAGTTTTTGGATCCAATCATCCATACGGGCACCAGGTAAAGGAGAGTGATTTTGAAGTAGTAAAATCATCACTTCTGAGAGAATTTCATTCAAGATATTATAATCCTCAGGGAATGACTGTTATTGTTTCAGGAAAAATACATGAAAAAACAATCACACTTTTTGAACACTATTTTGGTGAACTTCATTTTGAAAACAACAGTCCGACAGATTTCGATGTTCCGATAAAGGGATCCTCTGAAAAAAAGATGTTCACTGAAAAGAAGGGTGCTCTCCAGACCTCAGTCAGAATAGGCTCAGCGACCATTAATAAAAGGCATCCCGACTATCCGGGGCTTAAAATCCTCAACGTGATTCTTGGAGGTTATTTCGGATCGAGGCTCATGAAAAATATCAGGGAGGAAAAAGGTTACACATATGGAATTCATTCTTCTGTCACTTCCCTCAATCTTTCTGGTTTCAAAATAATCTCCACCGAGGTTGGTAAAAAATATACCAGGAAAACTGCCGGTGAGATATATAAGGAAATCAGGCTGCTTCAGACCCTGCCAGTACCAGAAGATGAACTTGAAGTTGTAAGGAACTATATGTCGGGGGAAATGATAAGAATGTTTGACGGGCCTTTTGCCCTTGCCGAAAGTTTTAAATCGGTTTGGGAGTTCGGCCTCGGCAATAACTATTTTCTGAATTTCATGGATACGATAAGGACAATCACTTCTGATGAAATAATCAGGCTGGCTCAATTGTATTATAATATCGACGATCTTTATGAGATTACTGCCGGTTGACAGGAAGTTGGTTATCGGTTTATTAATATTTATGATCTGGGGACTGATCTCAGCTACCTTAAAAGGACAGGAGGATGAGACTCCTCCGGTAACACCCATTTTCTTGTTTGTTACCCTCAACCCGGCAACAGGCAATGCAGAAATGACATGGTCACCAAGTCCGTCAACTGATGTTGCAGGATACGTTGTGTACCTTTATAAAAACGGTGAGGGTTATGCAATTGATACAATATTTGATCCTAATGCAACCAGTTTTTCCACTCCGCGACCTTTCACCAAATTCTTCAGCGAATCATTTGTTGTTGCTGCCATTGACAGTTCAGGGAATATAAGCCCGCTTTCAAATGAACTGCAGACAATACATTCTGAAGCAGTTGCCGATACCTGCAGCAGAAAAATAATGATTTCATGGAATAAGTACCTTTCATCTCCCGTAAAAGTCACGGGATATGATATTTATGCTTCAGTAAGTGGCGGGACCTACTACCTTGCCGGACATGTTTCTGATGCTGTCACCAGCCTTGAAATAAATGATTTTGTAAATGGGACCACCTACTGTTTTATTGTAAAGGCTATGCTGGAAAACGGACTTTCTTCCGGTTCAAATAACCCATGCATACTTGTCAGGACACAAATCACACCTGCCTGGATCAATGCCGATTTTGCTACTGTAACGGCATCCGGTGAAGTAGCTCTTTCTTTCAGCATGGATCCTGCTTCTGAAACTGACAACTACATTCTTGAAAGAAAGATCGGAAATTCAGGTTCCTTTAATCAGATCAGCCAGATACGAACTGATGATAAAAAAATAAATTATACTGATAAGAGTGCTGCTCGTGACCAGGTTAATTTTTACAGAATATGGGCAGTAAATAACTGTGATATTCCTGCTGTCGTTTCAAATCTCGCCTCAAATATTCTTCTCACAGCTCAAATTTCAGGAAATGACATTATTCTTAACTGGAATAAATACAGGGAATGGCGCGGAACAGTATCCTCCTACAGGATATTTACTGATACTGGCGATGGATTTAAGGAGACATCATCTGTCACTTCTGCAGACTCGGTTTACCGGGTAAGTATCCCTGGAATAATGTACGATCTCATCGATGGGACAGTATGTTTTTACGTTTCTGCTTCAGAATCAGATAATCCCTACGGAATTGAAGGTGAATCCGCTTCGAACAAATCATGTGTTGTGATTGAAAAGTTAATAACTGTTCCAAATGTATTTACTCCTGACGGAGATCTTAAAAATGATCTTTTCAGGCCAGTGCTCACTTTTACTCCGGCAGAGTACCGATTTCTGGTCAGCAACAGGCAGGGCAGAACCCTGTTTGAAACCAATGATTTCATGGAGCCGTGGGATGGGTCGGAAAATGGTTCTCCCGTTAATGAGGGAGTTTACCTTTGGTTTATTAAAATAAAGACTCCGGATGGAAAAAGTATCTCCAGAACAGGAACTGTGACAGTTGTTAAAAACTGATAGCATTTTACGGGAGGTAAGTGAGGTTTCATGTTAGAAGTTTAGCCTAATAAGGTTATCTTTGCATAAGGCAGTAAAGAACTGAGAGTGTTTTTATGGGTAGTAAGGATATTTTTGATGAAGAAGATATTAAACATATTCAATCAGAATATGATTCACTGGTAAACAACCTTTTACGGTGCAATAAACCTGGCGACAGGGAGCTCATTGAAAAGGCGTTCAGGGTAGCCAATGAAGCCCACTGGAATATGAGGCGAAAATCCGGTGAGCCATATATAATTCATCCGATCTGTGTTGCAAAGATAGTTAATCAGGAAATCGGTCTGGGAGCCAAATCTATTGCCACATCACTTCTTCATGATGTAGTTGAGGACACAGATTATTCAATTGAAAATATAAACAAGGATTTCGGTCCTAAAATTGCATCCCTCATTGACGGTCTGACAAAGATCTCCGGTACTTACGATAAAGGAGGTTCTTCATCGATGCAGGCAGAAAATTTCAGACGGATGCTTCTCACTCTTTCCGATGATCTCCGGGTAATCCTTATTAAGATAGCTGACAGGCTGCATAATATGAGGACTCTCGATTCTATGCCTGAGAATAAAAAGATGAAGGTAGCAGGTGAAACAATTTTTCTTTATGCTCCGCTTGCCAACAGACTGGGACTCTATGCAATAAAAAGTGAACTGGAGGATCTCAGCTTTAAATACCGACAGCCTGTTATCTACGGTGAAATCTCCTCTAGGTTCAGGCATGGAGAAAAGAAATACTATTCATTAATAAATAAGTTCAGCCTTCCTGTAATCAATAGATTAAAGGAAGAAGGACTTAATTTTGACATAAGCGGACGACCGAAATCTATTTTTTCCATATGGAAAAAGATGCAGTCAAAAAATGTTCCCTTTGAAGAAATATATGATGTTCTGGCTGTCAGGATAGTATTTGAACCGGTACAGGGGATTCCCGAAAAGACGACCTGCTGGAATATCTATTCAATCATTACCGATACATACCTTCCAAAACCCGACAGGCTGAGGGATTGGGTCAGCAGGCCCAAGCCAAACGGATATGAAGCACTGCATGTGACAGTTATGGGACCTGAAGGAAAATGGGTCGAGGTTCAGATCAGAAGTAAAAGAATGGACGAAATAGCTGAAAAAGGTTATGCCGCACATTATAAATATAAAGGTGACAACACTCCTGAAACAGAGCTGGATAAATGGATAAAACAGATCAGGATGATGCTTGAAAACCCTCATGAGGACCCGATTGAGTTCCTCGATGAGTTTAAACTGAACCTGTTTTCATCAGAAATAATGGTATTTACTCCGAAAGGGACACTTGTCAGCCTTCCCAAAGGAGCATCCGCGCTCGATTTTGCCTATGAAATACATACTGCAATCGGGAATAAAGCCATCGGAGCAAAAATCAACTTTAAGCTTAATCCTGTCAACTCCATTCTCATGAGCGGCGACCAGGTTGAAATTATAACCTCCGATATAGGGAAGCCTGAAAAAGAATGGCTCTCATTTGTCCGAACCTCAAAGGCAAAAGAAGCCATTAAAAATGCCCTTAAGACTGAATCGACAAACAGGATCCAGAAAGGAAAAGAGATCCTTGAAGCAAAACTTGAGGAACTTGGGCTTTCACCAAATACCGAGATAGTAAGAAAGATCATGCTTTCATGTGACGTTCTGAATAAAGATGAGCTCTATTCAGGTATTGAGCTTGGAACGATCAGCCTGGATAACCTTAAAAAGATAATAAAGAAAAATCCGGCAAAAAACGTCATTAAATACTGGGAGCTGAAACTGCTTGGAGGGAAAAAAGAAAATAAAGAAGCTGAAGAGAAGGTACCGGCCATAAAAATAGATCCGTCATCCCCATTTCTGCTAAGGGAAAATATTGAAAATGCGGAACAGTCGTACGAGATAGCAAAGTGCTGTAATCCTATCCCCGGTGATGAGGTCCTGGGCTACCGGTCACCCGAAGGAACCATTATTATCCATAAGCCCAGATGTCCGGTCGCTATCAGAATAATGTCAAATGAAGGGAACAGGATCATTCCAGTAAGATGGGCAATTCATAAGCTTGTTTCATTTCTTGCAAGGATAAGCATGAATGGGGTCGACAGGATCGGAATGGTGAACGATATAACCAATATCATTTCCGCCGAGCTTAAGGTGAATATGACCAGGATTAATATAAGTGTAAAGGACGGGATATTCGAGGGAACAATCGACCTCTTCGTTCATCATACCCAGGATCTTAACAATCTTATCCTTAAGATATCCAATGTGAGGGGTATTGACAATATAAAACGTGTCGAGGACTTTTCTGAATAAGCTTGAATTCTTCAATGTGATATATTCCTGATAAAAAACCTATTTTTGCTATAATCTAAAATCAGCAGGGAAATGATGAATGATGATACCATTACAACTGTCAGGCAAATATTTACCGAGTATCTTGAAAAGAAGGGTCACAGGAAAACACCTGAAAGGTATGCCATACTTGAGGAGATCTATTCAAGGAATGGTCATTTTGACATCGAATCGCTTTATATTTTCATGAAGAATAAAAATTACAGGGTAAGTCGTGCAACACTTTATAATACAATTGAATTACTGCTCGACTGTAATCTGGTTACCAGGCACCAGTTCGGGAAGAATATTGCACAGTTTGAAAGGGCGCATCAATGTGGGCAGCATGATCATCTTATTGATCTTGATACAGGCAATGTTCAGGAGTTTTGTGATCCGAGGATCCAGCAAATAATCAGAACTGCCAGCAGTCTGCACAATTTCAGCCCCTCTTATCATTCCCTGTATATATACGGATACTTTAACAAGCAGGAAAAAAAGAAATAAAAGAGGCTCCCATCAAAACCGGGGTCTCCTGTCTTCAGAATGCGAATCCTATAGCGAATCCGGTTCTTATACTAAATCCTTCAATCCTTGTGAAGTCGGGTTCCTCTGTCCCTGAAGTCAGTTCTATGCTTGAATCAGTATAATGTCCCCCGAAAAAGAGATCAATTACAAACCCCTTTTTAAAGATCCACTGCCTTCCGAATGAGACCCCTCCACCAAAAGCTTTATACCTGCCGGAAGAACTTTCATCTTCAAAACCAAAATTATTATACCTTAAGTAAGGACCCAGGTAAAACCCGTCTAGTGCATTTTTCCTGATATAAAATCTTATTTCAGGAGTAATGCCTACTCCATCCAGTTTTGTTTCATCAATTCTAAAGTTCATATAGGCTATGCCAAGCTGAGCTGACATCAAATCTGATAGTTCACGCTCATAGAATACTGCACCTGTTCTTATGATCAAAGCCAGGGTGTTTATTTTCAGAACATTTTTCTCTGGTGCCACAGCGGGTTCCTCCTGAGCAAAAGAGTTGACTGCAAATCCCAGAATAAGTAAGATAGCTGCCAATTTTTTCATAATGATTGACTTTTTAAGTGAATTATTATTGTTTTTCTGTAAAGTTACGAGAGATCAACTACTTAAAATAACCTGAAAAGACGATTTTCACACAAATCAATTGCATTTATCAACATTATATTAATAACGTGATTTTCAGACGGATTATTTTGTATTTTGGGATCTGTTTTAAAAAGCCTGAAATAATAAAATGAAGATCGACGTATTATTGGGCCTTCAGTGGGGCGATGAGGGAAAAGGGAAAATTGTTGATGCCTTAAGTCCGGAATATGATGTGATAGCCCGTTTCCAGGGTGGTCCGAATGCCGGCCATTCTCTTGAATTTAATGATGTCAAGCATGTTCTGCATCTTATCCCTTCAGGTATATTCCATCCTGACAAGTTAAATATTATAGGGAATGGAGTTGTTCTTGATCCTGCAGTCTTTAAACAGGAGACTGAGAGCCTTGGTCTGTCTCCTGAAGAATTAACAAGAAGACTTATTGTATCAGCAAAGGCAAACCTTATTCTTCCTACTCACAGGATTCTGGATGCTGCCTATGAATTTCAAAAGGGCAACCTGAAGATAGGATCCACTTTAAAAGGTATCGGTCCTGCTTATACTGACAAGGCAAGCAGAAACGGTCTCAGAGTGGGGGATATAATGAATAAAAATTTCCGGGCCCTGTATGAAGGGCATAAGGATGCTCATCTTGCTATCCTGAAGAATTATGAGTTCAAGTATGACCTTAACGAATTTGAAAGTGGTTGGTTTGAGGGAGTTGAACTGTTAAGGCGATTCAGGATTGAGAACACCGAATATCTGCTCAACAGACTTTTATCGGAAGGGAAGAAAATACTTGCTGAAGGAGCACAGGGTACGATGCTCGATCTTGATTTTGGTTCCTATCCATATGTAACATCTTCAAATACAATAAGTGCAGGCGCCTGTACGGGACTTGGCATTTCACCAAAAAATATCGGTGAGGTGTTTGGGATTTTCAAAGCCTACTGCACAAGAGTAGGAAGCGGTCCGTTTCCTACCGAATTATTTGATTCCACCGGAGAACTCCTGAGAAGAAAAGGCTGCGAATACGGGGCAACGACAGGACGTCCGAGAAGATGCGGCTGGCTCGACATTCCTGCACTTAAGTATGCAATAATGATAAATGGCGTCACAAAGCTTTTTATGATGAAATCAGATATCCTGTCAGGTTTCGATACTGTTAAGGTATGTACATCATACAGAGTGGAAGGCAGGGAACAGAATGAGATGCTTTTTGACAACAATACCCAGGTTGACCCTGTTTATTCTGAACTTGAAGGCTGGCATGAGAATATATCAGAAATAAAAGACTTCAGGTTACTGCCTGAAAAACTTGTCAACTATATAGATTTCATTGAAAAACAAACAGGAATACCAATCACTCTTGTCTCGGTAGGGCCGAACCGTAAATCTACCATTATAAGAGGCTAGATGTACCCGTTACCATCGTGAAATAGCCATATATCAATAATAACGTAATAAAGATATCTTCAGTTTACATTTCTTCGCATAATCCGGTCTTCTCATTTTGACTCCCGGCATATCTGACTAAACGCACAAATTATCAAATACCGATCGCGATGGTATTTAAAATTACCGGATTAAACTGATTTATACATATTTTGTATATTAGAGATCTGAAAAGTCATAAAATCAAAATGATTACCTATGAAATCATTGATACAGTTTTTCGAAGAAAGCTCTGAAAAATTCGACTCCAATGTTTATTTGTGGGAAAAACCGCAGGACAGATATGAAGGAACTACCTATGGTGAGACGAAAAGACAGGTTTATGAATTTGCTGCCGGTCTTATCAAGCTTGGCATAAAAAAGGGCGACAGGCTGAGTCTGATTTCTGAAGGACGCAACAGCTGGGTTATCGGAGAGCTGGGCATACTATATGCCGGTGCATTAAATGTTCCTCTTTCAGTTAAACTTTCACCCGATGAAATAAGATTCAGGATAAACCATTCGGGGTCCAGAATGGTGCTGGTTTCTTCGCTCCAGGCTCAGAAACTTAAACAGGTTATCAGTGATTGCAGGACAATTGAAAAAATAATCCATTTCGATACTCAGGAAGAGTATCCCGAAAATGAAATTCACTTTAACGAGATTAGAAAAACAGGCCGTGAATGGCTTCAATCTTCTGAAAACAAGTCACGGTTCGAGGAATTTTTCATGAGTATCAAACCTTCAGATTTTGCAAATATCTGTTATACTTCAGGGACAACTGCCGATCCTAAAGGCATCGTCCTGACTCATGGAAATTACGTTACGAATGTTTATCAGGCATACAGTCTTATGGATATTCCACCATTTTACAAGACTTTACTGATTCTTCCATGGGATCATTCATTTGGGCACACTTGCGGTATTTATGCCTTTATGGGAAAAGGGGCAAGTATTGCTTCAGTGAAAACAGGAAGAACACCTATGGAGACTCTAAGAAATCTCCCTGTATGCCTTCAGGAGATCAAGCCAAATCTTTTATTGAGCGCCCCTTCAATTGTCAATAACTTCAGAAAGAACATTGAAAAGGGAATAAAGGAAAAGGGGAGAATTGCTGAGATATTCTTTAATCATGCATTAAAGATCTCCTATTCATACAATAAGGAAGGATGGAATAAAGGAAGGGGTTTACAGAGGCTTAAAAAACCTTTGCTAAACCTCTATGACAAAATATTTTTTAAAAAGATCAGGGAGAGTTTCGGAGGGGAACTTGACTACTTTATCGGAGGAGCCGCATTGCTTGAGATTGAGGTTCAAAGGTTCTTCTATGCTCTCGGAATACCAATATATCAGGGTTATGGTTTGACCGAAGCCTCGCCTGTCATCTCGTCTAATTCGGCAGGTAAACACAAGCTTGGCTCTTCAGGTATTTTAGTGAATAATATGATTCTGAAGATTTGTGACGATGAAGGTAAAGAGCTGCCACCCGGAGAAAAAGGTGAGATAATAATAAAGGGCGGCAATGTAATGCATGGGTACTGGAAAAACGAATCTGCAACTAATGAGACAATTAAAGACGGCTGGCTCTATACCGGAGATATGGGTTACATGTCGGAAGATGGTTTTCTTTATGTTCTCGGGAGATTCAAAAGCCTGCTTATCGCCGATGACGGAGAAAAATTCAGTCCTGAAGGTATTGAGGAAGCTATAAGCGGGCAGTCAAAATTTATTGACCAGTGCATGCTCTATAACAATCAGAAACCTTATACTGTTGCACTTGTGGTTCCGAACCAGCATGCCCTGAAAGTTTTTCTCGAAGAAAAAAATCTTACTGCTGATTCTGATGAAGGCAAAAGAACTATTACAACACTTCTTGAAAATGAGGTGAATGAGTATCGTACCAACGGAAGGTATGGCAATATGTTTCCGCAACGATGGCTTCCAGTTGCAATAGGTATACTTGAAGAAGGATTCACCGAAGAAAATGGACTGATAAACTCATCAATAAAAATAGTCAGGGGCAAGATCACGGAAAAATATATGGATCTAATTGAATATCTGTATACTCCCGATGCAAAGGATGTCAGTAATGAACAGAATATCGAAGAACTGGAAAAAATGAAGCTGGGTTGACGACCCTTCACCCATAATCATAAAACCAGGCGGCTTTTGAATGGCAGGAATGTCATGAAATCGGCATGATGAACAATGTAAGCCTCTGTTGTCCGCTTGACCAGATCACCTTCGTGGGCATGGGCAGCGATAATATGGCATACTTCAGGCGGAACACCGCACTCTTCGGCAAGGGATACACCGGAAAAAGGGTGCCTTAAATATTGGCCGTATTTTCCCTGTACTGATTTTCCATTATCATCAAGTTCATATTCAAGTAGTTTCCCTACATCAGCAAGGATAGCTCCCGAAATAAGCACATCCATATTCACAGGCAGATCATTTCCAAAGAATTCATTCATCATTTCCCCGCTGGCTTTAGCTATATGAACCACACATCTTTTGTGTTTCATAAAACTGACGCTGAGATCCGGTCCACACAGAAGTGTAAACGGGATAATGTCAAGGTCATCTGCATTCAAAACACTTCTCTCAAGTGCGATCTCCCATGTTTTTGCAGTTTTTTCCCTGAGTGAACTATCGGCGATCCAATCCAGCTCGGGCCAGAGTCTCTTTATTACATCATTCATTATCAAGCGGTTTTAATTAACGATTCTTGATATTATTGCATCTGTCATTTCAATTGTTGAAGCAGCTCCATTCTTAATTACGTCAGGACTTCCGCTCATTTTCATCATATCATAAGTCTTTACTTTGCCTTCCAGGATGATCTCAGCCACAGCCTTCCTGATCTTTTGTGCAATGTTTTTCTCCTCAAGATAATCAAGCATCATACAGGCTGATTCAATCATCGCGATCGGGTTCACAATTGGTATTTCATATCCGGCATATTTCGGGGCGGAACCATGAGTAGGCTCAAAGACTGCTATACCATCAGACGAGAACTGAGCACTGCATGCAAAACCAAGTCCGCCTATCAGTCCTGCAAAAGCATCTGAAGCTATATCTCCGAACATGTTCCCGGCAACAATAACTCCGTAATCTTCAGGATTCTTTGTCAGCCACATCATCTGTGCATCAATATTTGTATTCAGAAGCTTTATGCCCGGATAGAAGTTTTTCTGGATATCTTTTGCCAGCTTCCACATCAATCCGGAAGTCTCCCTTATGACATTTGGTTTTTCACATACTGTGACCGATGAGTAGCCATTACCTTTTGCATATTCAAAAGCTGCGGTCAGAATTCTTTCTGTAGCTTTCCTGGTGAAAATACGAGTCGAGACAGATAATTCCTCAGGAGGCACATTCCCGAAATTCTCGTCAAATTTGGGATGGCTCTTTAAAGCCTTATACACATTTTCAGGAGGATTTGTCCATTCAACACCTGCATAAAGACATTCCGTGTTCTGACGGAATATTACAACATCAATATACGGTTCTTCTATTGTGTTACCCTTCCCTCTTCTGATGAAATTGAGAGGATTTCCTTCATATGATTTGCATGGCCTGACACAAATATCGAGATTGAATTTCTGACGCAGCCCGACAATCGGGCTTGAATAAACAAAACCTTTGCCCTGAAGGGATACATCAAGTTCAGCTTTGGCTTCATCATTAGGTTTTGAGGTTATGGCACCGAAAAGAGCGATTTTATGTTTTTTTATCAGATCAAGAGTTCTCTGAGGTAATGGAGTACCTTCTTTACACCAGAATTCCCATCCAATATCACCATAAATATAGTCGGCATCAAACCCAGCCGCATCAAGAACCCTTAAAGACTGTTTTAACACTATATCTCCGATACCATCTCCCGGTAAAGCAACAATCGTCCTTTTAGCCATAGTCAAGAATTTATTTGTTTAAATATACGCTTCGACGTAAAAATAACAAAATTCGTATGATATGTTACCAAGTATTTTTTTTTGATTCTCCTCTTGAAGTAAAAAAAATTAGTACTTTTAGAGCCTGTTATTTGGTCAGCAGTTTTAAGCATGAGCCTATTATCTGAATTAAATCCAGCACCAATCTGGATCTATTTCGAAGAGATTTGCAAAATACCCCGGTTGAGCAAAAATGAGGGAAAGGTCAGAAGTTTTCTTCTGAATTTTGCACGTGTCAATAATCTTGAATCAAAAGAAGACTCTTCGGGAAATATCTTAATTACAAAGCCTGCATCCACAGGATTTGAAAACAGGAAAACCATTGTGCTTCAGAGCCATATGGATATGGTAGGAGAAAAAAACTCTGATAATCCTCACAACTGGGACACAGATCCTATTATTCCATATATTGAAAACGGATGGGTTGCAGCAAAGGGAACCACACTTGGTGCAGACGACGGAATTGGAATTGCTGCCCAGCTTGCCTTGCTCTCAGACAATACTTTTGAATCTGGCAAGATTGAATGTCTGTTTACTGTTGACGAAGAATCAGGTATGACCGGAGCAATCGGTTTGAGACCTGATTTTTTTGAGGGCAGGACACTTATAAATCTTGATTCGGAAGATGAAGGGATACTGTACATCGGATGTGCGGGGGGTTTGGATACCGTTGGGGAGATGAGTTATAATAGTGTAGCTGCTGAAGACGGAGGTACCGGTTTTAAAATCTCAGTCACCGGACTCCGCGGTGGTCACTCAGGCGATGAAATACATAAAGGATTTGGAAACTCCGTTAAACTTATGAACAGGATCCTCTGGAACCTGACAAATCTGTATGATATCTCCTTAAGCACGTTTGATGGAGGCAACTTGCGGAATGCCATACCAAGGGAGGCATTTGCTCTGATTGCGGTCAACAGGTCGGGCAGCGAAAAGGTAAAAGAGTGGGTTATTAACTTTCAGGATATCCTCAGTGAAGAGTTTGGTGAAACTGAGAAGGATCTGAAGGTATCGATCATCGAAACAGAGGAGCCCGGATCAGTTATGGACAGGGAGAGCCAGGTAAAGCTCCTGAATTCCCTGACCTGCTGCCCCCATGGTGTTATAGCCTGGTCGCGCGAAATGGCTGACCTGGTGGAAACATCAACAAATCTTGCCTCGGTGAATTTCGTGGAAGGCAATAAAATAAAGATAATTACAACACAAAGAAGTTCACTTGAATCGTCCAAACATGATGTTGCAGGAATGGTTGAATCGTGCCTGAAACTCGCAGGTGCCAATGTCACACATTCTGATGGATATCCGGGTTGGAAGCCAAGCCTTAAATCAGAGATACTGAAACTTACACGGACATCCTATATAAACCTTTTTGGGAAAGAACCTCTGGTCAGAGCTATCCATGCCGGTCTGGAATGCGGACTTATTTACCAGAAATTCGAAGGTATAGATATGATTTCTTTCGGACCATCAATCCGTGGGGCGCATACCCCGGAAGAAAAGATAGAGATAAAAACAGTCGGAATGTTCTGGGATCTTTTGACTGATATCATCAAAAATATCCCTTCTGCTACGGACAATAACATTCACCTGTAAATCAGCACATTATTCAATCATAGGCATAAAAATCATCTTTGCCTGCCCCACAGATCGGACAGATATAATCAGACGGAAGATCGCTGAATGGAATACCTGGTCCGATTCCTGATGAGGGATCTCCTTCACGGGGGTCATATATAAATCCGCATGAATCACATTTAAACCTTTCCATTTGAACTGATTTTTATTGTTTAATTTTTCTCACAACGTCAATCACAGTACCATCGACCCATTTTACAGCTGCGACTATCTTGTCGTCAAAGATCGGTTTTGAAGGTTTTCCGCATATCTTCTCAGCTTCTTCCTTCAGCTCATGAATTGTTTTCAGGGGAAGTCCGCTATCTCTGACCCTCTCTATAAGGTCCTGCCTTAATGGATTTACTGCAATTCCCCTTTCAGTGATTATTACATCAATGAGTTCACCGGGACCGCATAGCGTTGTAACTTCATCTACAATTACAGGTATCCTGTCGCGGAACAGCGGTAATGGAAGGATAACATTCCTCGCATGAAGGCAATTTTGCCAGCCACCAATCCCGTGAAGGAGATAACCATCAGAATGAGTAACTACATTCCCGTTAAAGTTAAGGTCAACCTCGGTAGCTCCAAGGATCATTATATCCATCATGCTTGTCAGATTGCCCTTCGAGTGGTAATTGTATGCATTAAAGACCGGATAGGGTATGTGGTTGGCATTTCTTCCTACTGATTTGACAGAATCAAGATCAAAGGCCTGTGCATCAAGAATATAGTTCATCTGACCCTGCTCAAGCATCTCAACCATATACTTTGTGCTGCCACCAAAACCGAATTTTGATTTCCATCCTTTCTTCTTTAGCATTTCATGAAGAAAAACCGCAATGGCCAGTGATGTTCCGCCAGCTCCTGCCTGCATTGTCACATTGTCTTTGAGTATGCCTGATTTCTCGATGAAAACGGCAGTCAGCTCTGCAATAAGCAGCCGGTCAGGACTCTTTGTTATCTGGGTTGTTCCCGAAATAATCTTTTCCGGGATCCCTATTTTATCGACAACAACTACATAATCAACATAGTTGCCTTCTATTTCCATTGGAAAACACGGCAGGTCTACAAGATTATCGGTTACAACTATCACTTTATCGGCATACATAGAATCGGCTTTTGCATAACCGAGGACGCCGCATGCGGATTTGCCTCCTGTCCCTTTCGCGTTGCCGAAGGAGTCGGCTGTCGGAGCCGCCAGAACTGCAATATCGATTCTGACCTCTCCGTCCTGAATGGCCTGTACCCGTCCTCCATGTGACCTTAGAACTGCTGTGCCTTTCATCTTACCTTCCGAGACAAACCGGCCCAGAGGTCCGTTCATACTGCCTTCAATCCTGTTTATTGTTCCATCCTCGAGGTATCTGATAACAGGGTCATTGCATGGGAAAGAGGCTGATGGGAACCAGACAAGATCCTTAACACCCATAACCGATGCGATTTCAAACACTCTGTTGCTTATCAGATCACCATCCCGCAGATGATGGTGAGTTGAAATAGTCATTCCATCTCTGATACCACATCTCAGAAGCGCCTCTTCAAGAGTAGAAACCACCTTGTTGCCATCCTCCGGATAATCAAAACAGGCAGGTATTACAGGACCATACTTGTTCCCGTATGGCGTGTGTTTTCCGATACCCATATAAGGTATTGCAGGTTTCCCGTTTATTTCCACCGGAACAGCTCTGCCAGCTGCATTGATAACAGTATCGATCGACATAACTCCTGAAATTGATTTAATTATTCTACCTCTGATGGAATATCATTTATCCAGTCAGTTGAAATCAGTCCGAGCCTGATAGCAAGGTCGATTGTTTTCTGAGCTCTTGCAACAACCGGAGCATCTATCATTTTAGTACCAAGCGCGACAACGCCAAGGCCTTTCTTACGGGAATCCTCGAATGCCAGAACTATATTCCTCGATTTTTCAATTTCCCCGGCAGTAGGACCAAAACCCTCTCTGATAACCGGTATTTGTCTCGGATGAATGCAGCCCATACCCTCAAATCCCAGTCTCTTTGATGCAAGGACATTCCGGCGTAATGACTCCATATCACCAACATCTGCAAATACAGAATCGATTGGCTGGATTCCGGCTGCCTTCGCAGCGTTAATAATTCGAGTTCTTGCATAAAATGTTTCCGTTCCTTCCACACTTCTTGAAATTCCCATATCGGCTGTCAGATCCTCCAGACCTATAGCCATAGCAGCGATGGTTTCTGATGAGCGGGCTATCAGGTATGACATTTCAACACCCAGTGCAGTTTCGATAATAGGCATAAGGTGAACCGGATTGGCAAGTTCGTATTGTTTTTTTATCTCCAGAATTTTGTTTTCAATATTCTTAACTTCCAGAGGATCCTCACATTTAGGTATAAGCACAAGGTTTACATTATGTGGGATAACACTTTCAAGATCTTTCAGTCCTCTTTCGCCCTGGTTAATTCTTACCATTCTTTCAGCCCCATTGAAATTAACCTGCCGCAGTGCATTTCTTACAAGTATCCTGGCTTCATCTTTCTTTTCCGGAGCTACAGAGTCTTCAAGATCAAGTATGATACCGTCTGCATGATGAAGACCCGCATTTATCATCATGCTTGGTGTATTACCTGGAAGATAAAGTCTTGAAAGTCTTAAATTATCGCGGGAGGTTGAATATCGGTTCCCTTCAAGAAATTCAGGAAGAAAATCAAGTTTTGTACCAGTCAGCTGTTTAATTGCAGATTCCAGTCGGGCAGCAATCACAAATGGCAAGGCTCCTGAATCGGCAATCTTCAGTAATGCATCTCTGATACCGAAAAAATCAAGTATTTCAAAGCATTGATTTTTAATGGATTCACCATACAATACCTCCACTTTGGATTTAAGGTCTATTATAACTCCCCCTTCATTCCTGAGCTCAAGAGCCACTTCACAATCGGACCTTACCTTAGGACCTGAATTTCCGGATGTTGCTGAGCCATTATTCATATTACCAACAAGTTTGTTTATATTACAAACCTACTAATTTTTTTAAGGTTAAGGAATAGAATAGGAAAGGAAATATCAACGCTAAAAGACAGGAATGCAGATTTAAGATTAAGGCAGAGGACTTATTATTTCCCTGTTTCGCATATTTCCAGCAGAACGCCTCCTGTGGATTTCGGATGAAGGAATGCAATATCAAGTCCATCGGCACCTTTTCTGGGTTTGCAATCAATAAGATTTACACCTTCCTGTTGAGCATTAAATAGCTGTTCAGCTAAATTATCGACAGCAAAAGCAATATGATGCACGCCCTCCCCTTTTTTCTCAATGAATTTTCCTATTGGTCCTTCAGGATCGGTGGATTCAAGCAATTCTATTTTGGTCTGACCGATAATGAAAAATGCTGTCCGGACCTTTTGTTCCGGCACCTCCTCTATCTTGTAGCATTTCAGTCCAAGGATCTTCTCATATAATCTGACTGAATTTTCAAGGTTTTTAACGGCAATGCCAATATGTTCGAGGTGTGAAAGTTTCATTTTCAGGAATTGTGAGTTTTTTCTCAGAAAGGGAATTCGACCGGAGTGCCTATTTCTGAATTTTTATTTTCCGGCTTTTTAGCAGCCTGGTGTATCGGATTCCCGTCAACAAATATTGCCTTATAGGGAGTTGTAGGGCAAGCATATTCACAGTGTCCGCACCCTATGCAGATATCATGGTTAGTTTCCGGGATAACAAGGTTCCCTTCATAAGGGATCATATATACAGCTTTTGTAGGACAGGCCTCGGAACATGCCCCGCAAGCAGTCTTTTCGGTTTTTACTATACAGTTATCCTTGATAAAATTTGCCTTTCCTATCTGGGTAAGTTTTTTTGCTTCAAGCAAGAGGGGTTTTAAAGCATTGGTGGGACAAACTTCAGTACATATAGTGCAATTATAGGTACAGAAGCTTTTATGATAATCCATTACAGGCTGCAGGAATCCTGCGATACCATATTGTCTCACAGCGGGTTTCAGTACATTGTTCGGACATGCGGTTATACATAGCGAACATGCCGTGCAACGTTTATTATAATCCTCTATTGATCCCGCACCAGGTGGACATACCGGGAATGTCCTGAGTTCCTTTACAGTTGATTCCTTTTTGGGTGAAGGAGCCTTCTTGTCCTGACTCTTCGCAAACTGAGGAATGCCCAATAGTAAAAGTATTGATCCGGCAACAAACTTCCTCTTGCTTTCATCAGTTTTGTGTTCAATGTTTTTAGAACTGATAAGGCTGTATGAAAGTGCTTTATCCGGACATGTACTTATACAATTGAAACAATTGACACAACGGCTCACATCAATATTATGATTCAGGAAATCGATGCAGGAAGATTTGCAGGCAACTGAACACCGGCCGCATCTGGTGCATTGCAAATCATTATATTTTATCCTGAACAACGATATTTTTGAAATCAGACCCAACAAAGTGCCAACCGGGCATATCATATTGCAATAGAGACGTCCTTTTATCAATGAAAGAACTGCCACAAGGAGAGAAAAAACCACAGGAACAGAATAGGTAAGTAAACTGAATCCTTTTATTTCAGCATGACTCAGAGAGTAAAGGTCAAATTTTCCGAGAATTCCGGTAAAGAAGTTATTCAGAAGCAAAACGACAGGCTTGCCGAAAAATGTAATAAAACGTCCGAAAATGCTGTAGGGATCCAGCAAAGTAACCAGGTAAATACCCCAGATTATCGATACACCAAGTGTTATAACAAGAAGCGAGTACCTTATTAAGGTAAAGGGCTTTTTAAACCCGAACCTTCTGAATTTTTTTCTGATTTTACCTCCAATCCTGCTGAAGAGATCCTGTCCGATACCCAAAGGACACAAAAACGAGCAATAGGTGCGTCCGGAGATAAGAGTCAGTAAAAGGATAACAATGAATCCGCCTGCTGCAAATGTTTTCAGATCTATATATTTAAGCACAGAGGGGATAAATTGAAGATAAAGCAGGTAATTAATATATTTCGAAGGTATAAGTGACCTGAAATCAATAAAGACCAAAATAAAACAAACCAGAATAACTGCCGAAAATCCAATCCTGAATTTTCTGAGAAAAGAGGAGGTCATTATGGTCTACATTTTAATGCGCTTAATATTAAGGGACTCCAGATTCATGTTCCCCAAACCCATTTTATGTGCAATAGGTATATAATCAATCTTTTGAGGATCAACTCCAAGCATTTTTGCTGCTGCGGTATCTCCTGCCACCCAATCGGTGGTTATAATCTGTGATCTCATCTGCACAACATCCTCCTTTGAGACACCCTGAGGTCCGTTCTTAACCATAACATTATAACAATCGATTATATTAAGTGCCGGTTTCTTTTCGAACAAAGCATAATCTGCTATGCACTGATGAAGGTCGTTTGAGTGCCAGTAACCTCTGTCCCATACAATTCCCATGGTGTTCTTCAGGGCTGCTGTCATTCTTGTCGAACTATGATCTTTCAAAACAGGTACATTAATGAAGACATCAGTTTCAAGTAATATTTCATGGACCTTCGTACTTTTCAGCATTACTCCTCCCGGTATTTCAATTGCCTGATAATAATTCTCCGAATTCCCGGGAACCACTTTTGCCCCTGCTGATCTGGCAGCTTTTTCGATACCCGAATTCTTATAAGTGTTTATCCAGTTATCACATGTATGATCAAAAACATAGACCTCTTTTGCACCTGCCTTGAAGCAATGTTCAATAATTCTTTTAACAAGGAGAGGATTGGTATTGGCTGCCAGATCGGGGACAACATCCCATCCAATATTTGGTTTCACGAGTACTTTTTGCCCTTTCTGAACGAAAGTGCCCATACCCCCAAGCTCCTGGATTCCCAGATCAAACATCGCATCAGGCTCTCCACCCATAACAGCTACCATGTCATACTTAACAAATGAAGGTGATGAAGTCCACAGATTTTCATGGCCTCTCAGACTTATGGCAGCACCTGCAGCAATACCGGCTTCTATAGTAGTTTTAAAAAAATCTCTTCTTCTCATGGTCCTAAGTCACCCCAGTTTTTAAAACATTAAAGGAAAGAGCCGAAAAATACGACTTTTTTTTAATATTCCGCTATGATTGTAAATTGTATATTAGCGCTGTAAATAGATCAGGCATCATTTTTAAGCCTTTAAATCTGACAAGATGTATTTTTAATTTGTTTTACTGCAATAACATTAATTCTTTATGAAAGTCCTGTGGTACGACTGTTTTTCCGGAATCAGCGGTGATATGAATCTTGGAGCGATGATAGATCTTGGGATTGAATTATCATACTTGAAAACGGAGCTTAAAAAGCTGAATCTCAAAGGGTGGGATATTGTGGCTGAGAAAGCCCAGCGACATGGTATAACCGGGACAATGGTCACTGTAAAACAACTGGCCCCTGAGGATCATCACAGACATCTTTCAGATATTCAGAAAATAATTTCTGATTCATCCCTCACCGACAAGGTAAAAAACCTGAGCATGCAGATTTTCATGAAAATAGCCAATGCAGAAGCCAGAGTGCATGGCATACCTGTCGAAAAGGTCCATTTCCATGAGGTTGGAGCAATAGATTCTATTATCGACATTACAGGAGCTGCCATATGCTTCCATGCTCTTAATGTCGAAAAAGTTTACACTTCCGAAATAGAGCTTGGATCCGGATTTGTAAAATGTGATCACGGGAAATTACCTGTCCCTGCTCCGGCCACAGCTGAGATAGTCAAAGGTATGCCCGTCAGGATCGGAGGAGTTGATTTTGAAGCGACAACTCCTACCGGAGCCGCAATTTTATCGGCTCTCACCACAGAGTATTGCCCGGCAAAATCGTTTAAAATAGAAACCACAGCCTATGGAATAGGACACAAGGATCATCCTGGTGTGCCTAATCTTCTGAGAGTTTCCCTCGGTGAAACTTTATCCGGTACTTTTTCAGGACATAAAGCTCTTCTTCTCGAATCGAACATCGACGATATGAATCCGGAATTTTATGAATATATCTCCGATAGACTTTTCAGATCGGGAGCATCGGATGTTTATTTTTCCCAGATCATTATGAAAAAGGGAAGGCCCGGGATTGTGCTCAGCGTAATCTGCGAATCAGGTTCGGAGGATAAGATCAGGGAAATTATCTTTACAGAATCAACTACCCTCGGTATAAGAAC
>Ga0209254_10000674_pt1 | contig 28941 bp, 22 predicted proteins | sample FrelakmetDIP11DI_FD_187148 | JGI IMG/M metagenome (GOLD analysis project Ga0209254, IMG submission 187148) | Freshwater lake sediment microbial communities from the University of Notre Dame, USA, for methane emissions studies - DIP11 DI (SPAdes)... | ecosystem: Environmental > Aquatic >... | reverse complement strand
TCATATGCATCGTGGCCTTCGGTGAGCCTTGGGGTCTTTTAGCATTGCTGTTGCTCAGCTCAGGCATCGGCTCGATATTGCTGATGGCTGGCAGCAGGAGAATCAAGTCCATAGAATAGATCATCCGAAATCTTCATTGGAATATTAAGGAAATGATTCATTTCCCTCTTACAACAGATGTCCGATCTTCTGGATATCAAATTTCGAGAACGTGGTTTGAACTCAGTTTACATTGAAGCCTTCTTTCCGACTTATTGGAATATGGAAAGCAGAAAAGGTTTCGCCGGAAAAAGTCAAAGAGTGCATTTTTAGTTTTAATGATAGCAACTAAATAATAATATAGATAAGCCGAGGTAACGTCCCCAGCGGAAGCAATTTCGGCAAATATCCTAATCATGTTGCAAACTACTTTAATAAGAAATAGAAAAGAGTTTGCGAAGCTAGCTCCGCGCAATGCCGAAACAAAAGAATTTCATCTGTCATGTCTGGCTCAAGCGATGCGAGGTCTCGGCTGAGCCCACCTCACGATCACCCAATCGAGCGATATTGACGACATCCGCTTTGTATTGGATATCTGGCTTGGATGGGCGGTCCTGAATCTTCCTGAGCCTTTTTTATATTTATTAATAAAATCAGGTGGTGTAAGGTAGGGACCTAGGTGGAGACGAGCACCGATCCTTTGAAGCAAGACACGTCCGAAGATGGAAGATACATCGTCGCCGAGGACGTGGTGGTTAGCTATGGGCCAGTGCTAGCCCTTGACCATTTCTCCGTGGACGTGCCGAAGGGCATCGTCGGCTTATTAGGCCCCAACGGGGCAGGAAAGAGCACTTTCATCAAGACCGTCCTTGGACTGCTGGAGCCCAAAGAGGGCAAGGTCACGGTATCTGGATTGGACTCGATGAAGGACCGGATGAGCATCAGGGACCTTGTCGGTTACATGCCAGAGCACGATTGCCTGATAGAGGCCATGACCGGAGCGGAGCTGGTCGCCTACATGGGACGTATATCGGGGATGTCCAAGAAAGACTCGATCCCGCGCAGCCATGAGGTCCTGGACTTCGTCGGTCTGGCCGAGCAGAGATATCGGCCCATATCCACGTACTCCTCAGGAATGAAGCAGAGGGTGAAGCTGGCACAGGCCATCGTCCACGACCCCAGCATCGTGTTCCTTGATGAGCCGACGAGCGGTATGGACCCTCAAGGTAGGGAAGAGATGCTGGACCTCATCAACCGCATCGCCGCCTCTGACAAGTCCATCCTGCTCTCATCCCATATCCTGCATGACGTCGAGAGGCTCTGCAAGAACGTGATAATCATTTCAGGGGGAAGAGCTGTGAAGCAGGGGAACGTGGAGGACCTGCTGTCAAGAGGGGGAGCCCGGAAGCGGATGGTTGTTCGTGGGACTGAGAGGGCGTTGAAGGATTTCCTAACGTCCATCGGTGAGGTGCACCAGGTGCTTTCTGTTTCCGAGGAATTCGGGCAGGTCACCGTGGTCCTTGTCAACCGCGAAGGCAGCGATAGGGTGTTCCAGCTTGCCCGAAGCACGGGGGTGCAGGTGCGCTCCTATCTTCCAGACAGGATGACGCTGGAGGACCTTTTCATCGATACCGTCAGGGAGGTGCGCTGATGGGGCTGACACCCATCGAGTACCGAGCATGGAAGGGGCAGAGAACGGAGCACACCAAGCGCTTCCTGGTCATCGCTGACAGCATCCTTCGTCATAGCCTTCGCTCCAAATGGTTCCTGGCCGTCCTGATTATCGGCACATTCCTCACGTTCGCCCTGCCGACCATATTCCTTTCCATCTCCCCGCACGAGGCCTTGACCGCGGAGACCATGGTGGATGCGCTGGGCAACGGCCTCTACTTCGTTTTCATCATCATCCTAGCCTCGATGCTCTGCTCGGACCTGCTGGCCGAGGACACGCGCAGCAATTCGCTTGTGCTCTATCTCTCTCGGGCCCTGAGGCCAGAAGGTTACCTCTTGGGCAAGTTCTCAGGGGCTTTCCTGACCTTGGCCCTGTTCGCCATGCTTCCAGCCCTGATCATGGCCGTGGCCATCACCGCCACCCAATCTGGGCAAGACTATGTACCAAGCGTTGAGGTGATAGGGGAGACGCTCATCGCCACCGCCTGGACGACGCTCTTCCTCATCCCCATCGGCCTGATGGTGTCATCGGTGACCAGGAGGAAGACCTACGCCGCCGTAGGGACGTTCATGACCATTTTCGTGCTAGAGATCGTGGCGGGCATCTTCGCCCAATATGACGCCAACTGGGAACTGGTCAGTCCGGGCAACGTCCTTGCCTTCTCCTATGACATCATCTTCGGCCTAGAGCTGCCCTCGCATGTCAATGAGGGTTTGCTTCTGGCTGCGGCCATGGTCATGACCATACCCCCCATCGTCTTCGTCTACTACCAGATAACGAGGAGGGGGGTGGGGAAGTGAGCACATCAATCGTGCGCGCCCAGGGCGTCTCCAAATGGTATGGGAACGTCATCGGTCTCAACAACTTCAACATCGATATCGGGAAGGGGATCACGGGGATCGTGGGCCCGAATGGATCGGGCAAGAGCACTTTCTTCAAGCTGATCATAGGGACCATCAAGGCCAATGTGGGAGAGCTTGCGGTGCTCGGAGGAGGGCCCTGGCGCAATCCGAACCAGCTGAAGGACATCGGCTTCTGCCCCGACTACGAGAACTTGCCCATGGACCTCAGCGGAAGAGATTACCTCAGACTGGTGGGAGGGCTGCATGGTATGCGGGGCCCAGTGCTGGAACGTCGGGCCTCCGAGGTCTTGAGCATCGTTGGAATGACCAGCACGTCAAACCGACGCATGGGGGGATACAGCAAGGGCATGAAGCAGAGGATGAGGATCGCTGGCTCCTTCGTGCATGACCCCAAGCTACTGCTTCTGGACGAACCTCTGACCGGCACCGACCCAGTGGTCAGGAAGGAGCTGATGGACATGATCAAGGCCCTGAACCGGGACCTCGGCCATGATGTCATCGTCTCTTCCCACGTGCTCTATGAGGTGGAGAGGATGACGCACGAGGTGGCGTTGATCTACAAGGGCAGAACGGTGGCCTCGGGGAACATATCCGAGATAAGGGGATTGATGTCCAACCACCCCCACCACATCATCCTGGAAGGGGAGAACATGACCAATCTGGCCAAGTCCTTGATCGACCGCCCCTTCACCGTCTCGGTGGAATTGCGACAGGACCGCAGGTCGCTTACCGTGGAGGTCCTGAGACCGGACGAGTTCTTCGATTCCATGCCCGATCTCATCAGGGAAACGGGTTGCCAGATTGAGAGCATGCGCAGCCTGGACGATGACCTGGAATCGGTCTTCCGATACTTGGCGGGGTGGTAGGCATGGACCTTTCCTTGAACATGATAGGGATCCGAACCATGCTCACCTTCTCCACCAGGAAGCTCCTGCTCAACCGGCGCTGGGTCCTAGTGGCCCTGGTCTCGGTCCTGGTGGCGGCGGTCATGGGCTATGTCGCCACCCAGGAGATCGACCCCCTGGACGGCGGCAGCTTCCTCCTGAACACCCTGGTGCTCTCATTCCTCTTGCCCATCATGGCCTTGGTCTATGGGGCCTCGATGATAAGGAACGAGATAGACGACCGCAGCATCACGCAAGTGATCACGTCCCCGATGGACCGGAGGATGAGCTACCTCGGATACTACCTGGCGCTGATCGTAGTCCTGTCGTTGATGCTTCTGGTGATCGGAACGGTAGGATGGTCCAGCTTCTACCTGGTCATGGGCCTGGAAAAGGGCGCTCTAGACCTGCTGGCCTCTTACTCGCTCCTGCTCATCATCGGTTCAGTGGTCTATTCCTCCCTCTTCCTGGCCATGGGCGTTGTGCTGAAGCAGCCCATCTACCTCGGCCTGCTGTACGCCTTCGTCTGGGAGGCCTTCGTCGGGTCCCTGCCCGGCGCCATCGGCGAGCTCACCATCATCCATAACCTGAAGGTCATAGGCTCGGACCTCATAGATCATGGCAATATCACCGAGGTGACCGGGGATCCAGTGACCGCTTCCTTGGCCCTGGCCATCCTTACGATCGGGCTTCTGATCCTGGGGGCGTTCGCCTTCAGGGAGAAGGAAGTGCCTTGAGTATTTCGAACCATGAGACAAGGGCTGAGAGAGTTGGTCAGCAAACTTATTCAATACCTTGGACTTACGGTCAGCCTAAGGTGCGCCATGGTCGAGTTCCTTCCCTTCAAGGGGTTGATCCCCCAGTTGTCTGGCGATGAGAGCGTTACGGACAGGGTCTCCCCTCCCTATGACGTCATAGGTGAGGTCGAGCTGAAGCGACTTCAGGGCGCCCCCCACAACATCACGCGCATCACTCTGGGAGGACGGGACGGGAATTATGATGGGGCTTCCGCACTCCTCCGGAGCTGGATCTCTGAGGGCAAGTTGAAGGAGGACCCCCAGGACTGCTTCTATCTCCTCAGGCAGACCTTCGCTCATGATGATAAAAAGATGGTCCGGACAGGGATAATGGGCGCCTTGAAGCTAGAGCCCTACGAAACGGGCAACGTCTCGCCTCACGAGGAGACCTTCCCCAAGGTCAAGGAGGACCGCCTTAACCTGCTGAGGGCGACGACAGCCCATCTGGAGTCGATCTTCTGCCTTTACGACGAACTTGACCAGAAGGTCATGGGAGAGGTGCTCGGCAAGGCCGAGATGCTCTTCTCGGTCAAGGACCAGGACGGGACCGAGCATGCCTTCGGGAGGATCTCGGACCACGCCTCGATCAAGGAGCTGAGGGTCGCCCTCGCCCATAAGAAACTGCTCATCGCCGATGGCCATCACCGCTACGAGACGGCTCTGCGCTATTCCCAAGAGCATGGCAGCGACGCGAAGAAGGGATACGTCCTAGCCACGCTGGTGGCGGGGAACGATCCCGGTCTGGCGGTAATGCCGACGCACCGCATCTTCAAGGGCATCCAGATATCCATGGACGAGCTGCTCTTCCACGCCTCCAAGTTCTTCGCCATCTGGGAGGTCAAGTCCCTGGAAGAGGTGGTCAGGCTCATCTCCCAGAATAAAAGGACGAGCCTGGGGGTGCTCCTGCCCGGTGGCCAGATGTTCGTCTTCGAGCTGGCCTGGAGGCCCACTGACGACCCGTTGTGGTCCGTGGATGCCTATGTGTGCGAGGAGCTCCTCCTGAAGAAGATACTGCAGAAGAAGGGCGAGGTCATGGTGGACTACGACCACGATGCTGCATCGGTGGCCAAGAAGGTTGGCGCCGAGGGAGTGGCCCTGGCAGTTATCCTCTCCCCGGCCAAACTGGACCTCATCTGGACCGTGGCGAACGAAGGAGAGAAGATGCCCAGGAAATCGACATACTTCTATCCCAAGGTGTGGTCCGGGTTCGTGGCCCTCGATATGAGTTGAGCCTCACGTCACCTTGCAGATGTCGGTGAGGCCGATGATCCCCACGAAGCGGGCTGGGCTCTTGTCGAAGGCCTCCTTGCATTCGACGGAATCGAAGTAGTACTTGCTTCTATCATACTCCGAATAGAACTTGGCCTTCGTGGGGTCCACCTCGACTCCACATACCGGGTCCAGCGCCTTGCGCCTGGCCTTCGACAGCATTACCCGTGCGCCCATCTCGAAGCACTGCACGATCTCGTCCGCCCCCAGCTTCCTGAGCACCTCGATGTTGCGTGCGTCCTCCACCTCGGAGACGATGTAGATGCTGGGGTTCAGGCTCTTGGCGGCGATCACCGTCATGATGTTGGTGGGGTCGTGCATGGTCAGGACGATGGCTTTGGCGTCATTGACGTTCGCCCTCAGGAGGGTGTCGTTCTCCGTGGCATCGCCCGATATCACCGCGACATCGTGGTCCACGAGATGCGCGACCCGGGACTGGTCCCTCTCCACGATGACGAACTTGTCGTCCTTCTCCTTAAGCTGCTCATATATGCGCTGGCCGACGTTGCCGTAGCCGCACAGTATGATATGGTTCTTCATTCTAGTCCTCCTGACCGGCAGGCCCAGCTCCTCCCTGAGGTCCTGGGAGATGACGAGGTTGAACACGCTTTGCAAGGTGGTGATGACGGCGGTGAAGCCGATCACCACGATGATGACAGCCACTACCTGGCTCGTGGTGGTCGTGGGAGCGAAGTCCCCGTAGCCGACCGTGAATATGGTGATGATGGTGAAGTAGAAAGCCTCCCACCAGGTATCCACCGTGGGCTCTGTGAGATAGATGGCGATCGTGCCGAAGATGGGGATGAGGAAGAGGATCGTTAAAGAGCCTAGGAAGTATCTCAGCCTTCGATTCAACGGTCGCCGTCCTCCTTGCTCATTGAACCGTTATCGTCTCGTACGATATTTCAAATTGCTTTCGTGAAAGGCGCAGATGATGAAAAATGGGTGTGGAGCCACTGGAGGGAATCGAACCCTCGACCTACGCCTTACCAAGGCGTCGCTATTTAGAGGCGCGTTTTTTAAGCGCGCTACCTCTAAGCCACAGTGGCGTCTGCCCCTCGAAGACGCTTATCATTCATAAAGGTTTCTAGATAGCTTGGCCACAAGTATTTTCACAAGGTCATCTCTTCGGAGGAACGATGAAGAACGAGATGAGCGCCTTCGACGTCCTCCGCGTCGTGAAGGAGATGCAGGAACTGGTGGGAGGGTACCTGGACAAGGTCTTCCACTGGGACCGGAGGAACGTCCTCCTCCGGGTCAATGTCCCTGGCTCTGGAAGGAGAGAGGTGCTGCTCATCGACCAGAACTTCCTGTACATGTCCAAGGAGAGGCCGGAGACGCCGGACATGCCCTCGCAGTTCGCAGTGCATCTGCGCAAGCTGGTTTCGAACGCGCGCGTGATCGGCATAAGGCAGCAGGAGTTCGACCGAGTGGTCCTGATCGAGCTGCAGAAGGAGAAGGACTACCAGATAGTCATCGAGCTCTTTGGTGAGGGGAACCTGCTACTGGTCAGCGAAGGCCGGATCATCAACTGCCTGGTCTCGAAGACCTGGAAGCATCGAGATGTCAGGCCAGGAGCGGAATATGGATTCCCTCCCGCCCGATTCAATCCATTGGCTCATGGGCCGGAGGAGTTCAAGAAGTCTGTCCAGGCCTCCCGGTCGGACCTGGTCCGAACGCTGGCCACGGCCATTAATCTGGGCGGGCAGTACGCAGAGGAAGTCTGCCTTCGTGCTGGCGTGGACAAGGCGCGCAAGGCCAGCACCCTCAGCGACGAGGAGCTGGAGAGGCTGTTCTCCACCACCACCGACCTTATCGGGGAAGTAGCCTCCGGGACCGAGGGGAATGCCTATCGCGAGGCCAATGGCGAGGTGGTGGATGTGACGCCCGTACCGCTGAGGCTGCATGACGAGCAAGACCGCCTCGGCTTCCCCAGCTTCTCCGAGGGCGTGCAGTTCTATCTCGATCACCGGAAGAAGAAGGAGCTGGCGGCGGTCGGGAACCCGGAGGTCCAGCGCCTCTCCAGGCAGCTGGCGCAACTGAGGGAGGCGGAATCGAGGTGCAACGCGGAGTCCGCTTCCCTGGTGGCGCAGGCGGAGGCGGTGTACTCCAACTACATGGAGGTCAGCTCCTTCCTTGTGGAGTTCTCGAAGCTGAATGGCTTGGATTGGGAGATCATCCGGGCCAAGGCCAAGGAGGACGCCCGCGTCCGTTCCGTGGAACCTGAGAAGAGGTCGGTGAGTCTGGCGCTGGGAGATATTGAGGTCAAGCTCGACTACACCAAGGGCGTGGAGGAGAATGCCAGCATCATATACGCCAGGGCGCGCGAGGCCAAGGACAAAGCGGACAGGTCCACGGAACTCATCAAGGAGACCGAGGACAGGATATCCGTGCTGAGGAAGAAGGACGCCCTGGAGGCGCAGAAGGCCAGGGCCGAGGTCAAGCCGACGAAGCGCTTCTGGTTCGAATCCTACAAGTGGTTCATCTCCAGCGGGGGCCATCTGGTGCTGGCGGGCAGGGACGCGCGCACCAACGACCAGGTGGTGAAGAAGCATCTGACCTCTGCGGACAGGTACGCGCATGCCGACGTGCACGGCGCGCCCAGCGTCGTCGTCAAGGAGGGCTCTACCGCCACGGAGGAGGAACTGGCGGAAGCCTGCGCCTTCGCCCTGGTGCACTCCAAGGCCTGGAACGCCGGCATCCGCGAGGGCAGCGCCTACTGGGTCCTGCCGGACCAGGTGTCCAAGACCCCCGATGCCGGTGCGTTCGTGCCGCGCGGGGCGTTCATCATCCGGGGGAAACGCAATTACATCCATCACATCCAGATGGAGCTGGCGGTGGGGGAGATAGAGCACCAGGGCTCGAGGAAGGTCATGTGCGGCCCCCGGTCCGTCATCTCTGCCATCTCCAAGAGGTACGTGGTGATCTCCCCGGGGGAGCAGGGCCGCAGCAAGCTCTCCTCCTCGCTGGCCAAGGAGCTCGGGGTTCCCGAGGAGGAGGTATCGCGCATCCTGCCGCCAGGGAACGTCGAGGTGAAGGAGCGCGTAGGCCTGTGATCGAGGAAAAGGGAAGCGCCCGAGCCGGAATTCGAATCCGGGTCTGCAGGTCCGCAGCCTGCTAGGATATCCAAGCTACCCCACTCGGGCAAGACGAGTTCCCCTCAAGACTCGCCGGTTCTTATACTTAACCTCATCAATAGGTCGTGCTCATGTCCAACTTTCCCTTCTTCCTGGCAATGTGGTCCGCATAGCGGAAGATGGCTATCGAGAGCACGAGGAAGAGCAGGCTGGTCCCCAACAGCATGAGGAAGATGTCCCCGGTGGCATAGGACTGCAGTCCGCTGTCCCATTGCATGTCCGTGGGAAGGATGGCGCGCCGCACCACCTCGAGCCAATAGGTGATGGGCATGACCAACCCCACCGCCTGGCCCCATGGCGGGAGGAAGGTGATGGGGAAGACCACGCCACAGAACAGGTAGAACATGCCAGCGATGCCCTCGTTGATGCCCATGCTGTGCCTGGCCGTGAGCAGGGACACGCCGGCCAAGGCGATGCCGATCGAGCAGATGCAGAGAAGGCCGACCATCATGGCCAGCGCCAGGAGGAGCCATTTCACCTCCCCCAGCTCGATGGGCAGGCCGAGCACCAGCACCCCGAAGGCCAGGGTGATGACGGCGGCGATGGTGGTGATGATGATCTTGGGGACCGCCCTACCGATGATGTAGACGTAGAAGGACATGGGGGCGATGTACACCTGCTTCAGCGTCTGGTAGTGCTCGCGGTCCTCGTGGATGACCATGACGATGCCGAAGAGCACCTGCGCCACGTACATGAAGAAGGTGTTCCCGATGAACATGTAGGAGAATATCTCCGGGGCGGCCAGGACCGAGCTCCAGATGATCATGTACATTACGACCAGGATGAGGGTGGCGGCGATGGGCTTGATGATGGAATATAGCGCGAAGAGCCAGGGGTTGGTCCAATTGGACTCCATCTGCCATCCCAGCCAAGCAGAGTTCTTCAAGGTGCGCCAATGATCCCTCATTGCCATCTCAGGGTCAGCCTCCCCTCCCTCTTGCCCAGGTGCTCCATGTAGGCCAGGGCGTACTTGGCGGCGATGAGGTAGACGAACGCCAAGCCGACGAGGATGACCAGCTCCACCTGCCAGGGCAGGAACGGGTCGACCTCTGGACCGGAGAACATCAGCTGGCGCATGGCGTCCAGCCCCAGGGTGATAGGTATGATGCTGCCAGCCGCGGCGACCCAGAACCCCAGCTGCCTGACGGGGAAGTAGAAGCCCGAGACGAGATAGATCGGCTCCTGAAGGAGGTTGGTGATGTGCCACGCCCCTCTTCCATACAGCATGTAGAGCGAGGAGAAGAGCATGCCCATGCCGTACAGCGCCACCATGGTGATGAGGAATACCGCGACCAGCCCCCAGGGGTTGCTGGTCTCCAGTTGCACGTCGAAGATGACGAAGCCCAGGATGAAGGTGGAGAACGCCCGTATCGTGGTGAGGAACATGCCCCCGAGGGCCATGCCGGCGAGGACGGCCATGCGCGACATCGGCGCCAGGAGGTAGAGCTGCAGGTTCCCCGTCTCCTTCTCCCAATAGAACTGCGAGGCCATGGACCACAACACGTTGAGCCAGAAGGCGGTCATGGCGCCTCCGAGCACCACGAAGCCGGTGTAGACCTCGGGCGCCCCCATCGCCCTGTAATAATAGATGAACGCACCCATCCCCAGCAGGGGAAGGAGGATGTCGAAGAGGATCCAGCTGGGCTCTCGCAGCACTCCCACCATGCGGGGATAGGCGCGGCCCATCATGGCACGGTAGTTGAGCGTGAGCGAGATCATTCCAGCCCCCTGCCTACCAGCTGGATGAACACGTCCTCCAGGGTGGGCTCGGTCTTGGTCAGGGAGATGATCTTGGACTGCCGGGAGGTGAGGAAGGAGACGATGTCAGCGATGACGGACTCCTCCTCCAGCACGAAGCGGACCTCCTCGTTGGAGCCGTCCGTCCGGTTGCTGAAACCTTTGACCCCGGGGATCCTCCCGATCTCCGAGATGCAGGGGCAGGGGGTGGTCAATATGGTGAAGGTGGAGTCCCTGGCCACGCTCCTCTTCAGTTTGGCGGGGGCATCGCAGGCCAGCACCTTTCCCCGGTCTATGATGGCCAAACGGTCGCAGAGCTCGTCAGCCTCCGCCATATAGTGCGTGGTGAGGAGGACGGTCTTACCGCTCTGCTCCTTGACCCACTTGCGGATGTAGCTGCGGATGATGAAGCTGGCGTTGACGTCCAGTCCCAACGTCGGCTCGTCCAGGAAGATGAGGTCGGGGTCGGTGACGAAGCCCCGGACGACGTTCATCTTCTGCCTCTGCCCGGTGGAGATGGTGCGCACCTTGGCGTTGGCCTTGTCGGACATGCCGAAGAGCTCCAGCATGCCCTCTATGGTCCTCTTCGCCTCGTTGCTGGGCATGCCGTAGAACTGGGAGAACATCCAAAGGTTCTCCTTTACGGTAAGGAGGCCGTAACCGGACGTCTCGCCGCCCGAGACCATGTTGATGCGCGGTCGGATGGCCTGCGCCTCCCTCTCCACGTCGTGGCCGAGGACCTTGACCGTACCGGATGTGGGAAGGAGCAGCGTGGCCAGTATCTTGATGAACGTGGTCTTGCCCGCGCCGTTGGGGCCGAGGAGGCCGAAGAGCTCGCCCTCCTCCACCACCAGGTCCACGCTGTCCAGGGCGGTGAGGGGCTTCTTGCCCTTGTTGCCCCCGAAGACGCGCGTGAGGGACTTGGCCTCTATAGCATTCGCCATGAGCGAACGCGTATCAGAAAGACTGGACAAAAGGATATCGGCCTAGGCCTTGTTGTTCTGGTGGTAGGTGGTGGCGTAGCCGGCGATGCGGTTGCGCATCGTGACGGACTGAACGTTGGTGAGCTTGTTCACCAGAAGCTTGTTGGCCTCGAAGTCGTCGGTGAACAGTCTAGGGTACGTGTCGACGAGCTCGATGGCGACTCGCTTGATGTAAGTGGGCCTGATCCTTCCCATGATTGAACACCGGGTAAGTCCGGGTTAAGGTCTAGGCCTATTTAAGGTTTTTCAGCTCCTGCCGTCGAGGTTTGCCGCAGCTCATCTTGCCCTCTGGACATGGCCCCCGGACGCACCCAGGGCCGGCCTCGGAGAAGAGGGCGGGGGAGACCTGCTTCACCTGCCGCAGCATCTCGTCGGCCACCGCCCGAAGCTCCCATTGCGCTCTCCGGCAGCACCTCAGCGAGAAGAAATGCCAGAGCTCCCGGGCGTTCATGGTCACGGTGATGTTGGTGGTGCAGGCGTTGGGGAGTACGTACCTGGCATCCTCGGCCGGGACCTTCTCGGACATCTTCCGATAGCATTCCCAGGCCCTCCTCATGAGATCCAGGAACTCCTCCTTGAGCTCCTGGTCCGCTTCGATGGAGGGCGGGGTGACGAAGGTGGCCTCCTTCAAGGAGACGTACCTTTGCGATTGCTGGGAGAAACTGGCGATGCGGTGGCGCACCAGCTGGTGCGTGAGAGCGCGCGATACCCCTTCGATGGAGAAGGTGAAGGACGCATGCTCGATGACCGAGTGGTGCCCCAGGCTGGTGATTTCGGATATGGCCTTCCCTGCTTTCTGTTCGTCCATCTCCTCGAGGAGCTTGCTCGCCCCCTTCTTGGAGTAGCAGGAACGCGCGGCCGCGGCGCAGAGCCTCTCAGCGTCCTTGGTGTAGGAAAGCAGGGTGACCTTCATGTCCTGACGGAGAAAGCTCTCCGCCGGCATTAAGCTGTCGCGCTCAGCCATAGGTGTACTGGAAACTGACCTCGGTGTTGCCCTCGCTCACCTTGGGGCCCTTCCTCGGATAATCCTTGGCCAAGAGCTGCTTGAGCCTAATGGCCTGGACCTCCCTGGGGGCCAGCAAGGAGGATATGCCCTCCACGTGGCCGTCACCCACCACCGCCACCACGTTGATGTACCGGGCCTCGGCCTCCGCGATCCTCTCCGCCATGAGCTGGTTGCGGTCGTCGATGAGCACCTTCTTCAGGGTGGGGTACTCCTTCCCGAACTCGTTGAGATAGGCGCCCTCGTTCTCCGTGAATTTCTCCAGCTCCCTCTCCACCTTCTTCTTGCTGGCGAAGAGCCCCATGAGCGCCGACAGGGACAGCATCACCCTTTCCTTGAGAGGCATCTCCTGCCACAGCTCTCCGAACATCTGGGAGGCATCGGCATCGATGAGCAGGGTGGCGATCCCCGCCTCGCGCGAGGTGTCGATGGCCGTCAGCATCTCCGAGCCCAGCTCGCCGCCGAAGTCCCGGGCCATGCGCTTCTGGAAGTGCGACAGCAGCCTGTAGGTGGGAGTCATGGCCTTCCGGGACTGGGGATTCTTGAGGGCGTAGTACCGGCCAGGGTCCAGCTCCACGCACACCGCCCTCGGCATCTCCCCCAGGATGATCTCGCGTATCTGCTCGCGGATGTCGAAGACGTGGCCCACCCCGATGATCAGTATCACGTCAAGACCGACGGGGGAAGCCTTTATTTATCATTTCTTCCTCGGAGTGCCTCGTGGCGAAAGATCCCGCCCCCAGGTTCGACCTGGTGGCCTTCGACATGGACGGGGTGCTGGTAGACTACCGCAGCTGTTGGACCTGGGTCCATGACCATTTCCATGTCGACAACGAGGAGGCGCTCAACCTCTTCATCGAGGGGAAGATAGACGACATGGAGTTCATGCGACGGGACATCGCCCTATGGAAGGAGAAGAACCCCTGCTTGTGCCGTGAGGACCTGAACAGCATCCTGGAGCCGTTGCCCATCACCCGCGGGATCGAGGAGACCGTGTCCGCCCTCAAGGCTCACGGCATCAGGACGGTCATCGTCTCCGGCGGCATCGACATCGTCGCCGAGAGGATCGCCGAACATTACGGGTTCGATGACTTCCTGGCCAATGGCGTGGAGTGCGGTCCCGATGGCAAGGTGACGGGGGAGGGCGTGCTCCGCGTGGAGCTCAAGAACAAGAAGGCGGCCTTGGAATTCCTGCTCAGGAAGCATGGCGTCAGCAAGGAGAGGACGGCGAGCATAGGCGACAGCTTCATCGACATCCCCATGTTCGAGGCCTCGGGCATGAGCATCGCCTACAACCCTTCGGACGACGTGGTGCGCAAGAAGGCCACATACGTGGTGGAGAGCACCGATCTGACCGCGGTGCTCCCTTACATCCTAGATGACGGCGTCTGATCCTCAAGGCTTGTTCCCATGCTCCCCGATCAGGGGCACGAAGGCGCAGCCGCCAAGGTTCTCGGTGGTGAACTTGTTCTTCTTCCTCGCGACCATGATCAATTCCTGATACCAGGGTCCGCCCACGGGCACCAGCATCCTCCCCCCTTCTGCCAGCTGCTCCTTCAAAGGCTCGGGGACATGGGGGGCGGCAGCGGCCACGGAGATGCGGTCATAGGGAGCGTGTTCCGGAAGCCCTTTCGTGCCGTCGCCCACCACGACCTCCACCCTGTCACCATAGCCAGACGCCTTGAGGTTCCTCTCCGCGGCCTTCGCCAGGATGCCCAGGCGCTCCATGCTGTACACCTTTCCCCCTGGGCGCACCAGTTCCGCCATGACCGCCGCATGGTAGCCCGAGCCGCCGCCGACCTCCAGCACTTTGTGGCCTGGATGCAGGTCCAGGGCCTCGGCCATGATGGCCACCATGTGCGGCGCGCTTATGGTCTGGCCCTCCCCGATGTGCAGGGGTGTGTCCATGTAGGCCTGCTCGCGCATATCGTCCGGCAGGAAGATGTGCCTCGGGACGGCGAGCATGGCCTGGGCCACTCGCTCGCTGCGGACATATCCCGAGTCCTGCAGCCTACTCACCATCCTGGACCTGGCTTGTAATGGCTCCATGCTCTAAGAATAGGTGACCCGGGCGCTCTTGGAATAGATGCGGACAATGTCCCTGGCCGCGACGCCGCCCTGGCGCACCATGCCCTCCCTGGTCTTGATGCTGTGGATGACCACCTGGTCCCTTCCTATGGTGAGGATGTCGCCCACGAAGAACTCCTCGTCCGGCAGGGCGTTCAGCTCGGCCGCCCGGGTCTTGGAGGTCTTGTTGACCGATATCTTGACCCTCACCTTGTCATACCTCTTGACCCAGAGGGTCTTGGCCTCCTTCGCCGGTGATTCCAGCACCCGCCCCTGGCCCTTTTCGATGGCGGTGATGATGACATTGGCATCGCCCACGAACAGCTCGTCCCCTACCGACACCATCTCGTCCTCGCCGAACTCGAACTCCATCTTCTTGGTGGTGCCCATGTCGCTCAGGATCATGGGTAGCATCACGGACTTGGGCTCGCGCACCACCGCGGCATGGACCTGCTGGCATTCCTGGCATCTGACCGTGGTCTCCAGCACGTCCCCTCCCTTGGACATCCTTCCCTTCAATACCTCGTGCAGCGTCTTCTCGCCGCAGGAAGGGCAATCCAGATACAGAGAATTGGGAATCGACATCTTACCCCTCCTTAACAATCTCGCTTATTTTCATAGTTCCAGCGCCTAAATTAACTTATCTTTTTCACTTCGAAGGCCGGACCGTGCCCGGGGACGATCACGTCCGCGAAGTCCACGATGCGGCGCATGCTCTCCAAGGCCTTGCCTGCGTCGTAGTTAGCGCGAGGAGGGACCCACTTCAAGTAGTTATCCTCTGTGGGGATGGCGTCGCCCACGATGGCGTATTTCTTCTCCGCTTCAACGAAGACGCTGGCGCTCTCTGGGGTATGCCCGGGCGTGCGGACCAGACGCACACCTTCCGCCAGGACGGTCTCCTCTCCCATCCTGCCCTCGCCAGCGAAAACCACGACCCTGGCACGGGAGAAGAGGTCGTTGTTGCCCTCATGGTCGTGATGGGCGTGGGTGATAACCACCATGGAGACCGACCCCGGGGCGACCCCTTCCCTTTGCAGGCCCTCGATGACCTTGCAGCGGTACGTGGGCGTGGAGGTGTCGACGACTATGCGCCTGTCCCCGCAGTCCACCAACGTGGAGGAGCTGTGCGCCTCCAGCACGATCTTGCCGTCCCGGCGTATCATCCCCTCGCATAGAACAACGACCCTGGGAATCACTTCAACCTCACCTCGTAACCGCACTCGCTCCTTAGACTGTCGCCCTTCAGGACGAAGGCCGAACCGCACTCGGGGCATTTCGCCCTGGCGGCGAAGTGCTCCAGCCAGGCCTTCTTCACGTCCGCCTGTGTCTCCCCCTCGATCTTCTCCAGGACGCTTCGAAGTTCGGGAGTGTTCGCCAAAGGCCTCAGGCCCTCGGCGTTGACCTTGGCGATCCTCTGCTGCCTGGAGAACTTGGGGAGGTTTATCCCGATCGCCATTCCTACCACGAAGCCGGCCAGGTGAGCGGTCACGGCCACTCCCTCCCCTCCGATCCCGAGGACGAAGAGCATCTGCACCGCGAAGAAGGCGAGCGTGGCGGCCCAGACAGGGATGTTGGGGAGTATGATGATGAACAAGGGGAGGGTCAGCTTCTCCCTGGGATAGAGGATGAAGAGCGCGCCCACAAGGCCGGATATGGCCCCTGACGCCCCGATGATTATTGTGGACTCCCCCCATAGCACCATTCCCTCGAACAAGCCACCGATGATCCCTGCCGCGAGGTAGACCACGAAGAACTTGACCTTGCCCACCCTCTCCTCCAGGGGCCAGCCGAAGAAGAAGAGGAAGAGCATGTTGGCCAGGAGGTGCATGGCGCTGGCGTGCACGAACATGCTGGTGAAGAGGGTGTACAGATCCTGGCCCGTCTGCAGGTAGATGGGACGGAAGCCCAGCTCCGACTCGATGGTGAAAGCAGGACCGAATACCTCGAGGAAGAAGACCAACAGGTTGCCTATGATCAGCACCAGGGTCAGGGAGAAACGCTTGAGAGACCCCATGGCCAGGGTTGCCACCATGATGATGATGGCCGCCATCGAATAGATGTCCATGTCGCTCAGCCCCTAATTGCTCTGGGCATATGTGGCTTTCGCTGAGAAGCCAACCGTCGTTCATCTCCCGCTTGCAACCATGGAGAAGTGGAGGACCATACGAGGACGATGCGAGGGGCAGGGGCGCCCGATATTTACTAAGACAAGGATGCTCCTTCCTTGGGACGTTGAAACCCGATCCAGGGATGATTATCGAGGAATGCGACGGAGTCTACCCGCCCAAAGAGGACACCTTCCTGCTCCTGGACAGCTTGAGCGACGTCCAGGGCAAGAGGGTCCTGGAGATGGGCTGCGGGAGCGGGATCATCGCTCTGCATTGCGCGAAGGCGGGGGCTGAGGTGACAGCCGTGGACGCCGACCCCAAGGCGGTGGTGTGCGCCCGCGCCAACGCCGAGAGGAACGGCCTGGAGCTGGACGTCATCGTCTCCGACCTGTTCTTGGATGTGGATGGGGAGTTCGACGTCATCATCTTCAACCCTCCTTACCTGCCAGATGGGATCGGAGGGGGGATCGAGCGCTCTTGGGCCGGGGGGGAGGACGGCGTCAGGGTCCTCGAGCGCTTCCTGAAGGATGCGCCAGCGCATCTTGCGTCGGGAGGGTGCATCTATGTCCTCCTTTCATCCATGATGCACGACGCTGCCCTCCAGTGCGCGTTGAGCCAGTTCATGCGCGACCGCCTCGGATCGAAGAAGCTGTTCTTCGAGGAGCTTTGGGTGGAATCCCTCTCTCTACGGAATCGGCCTTAGCCCGGCTCGGCAATGAATTATAGATGATGAGTCATGTGCATGGTGCACGAGGACGAGGGCATGGGCGATGAAGACAAGGGCCAGTTGATCCTGACCATCGGAATATACAAGAACATCGCGCGGCAGCATAGGAACATGCTCCGGGTCAACTTTCTGCTGGTCATCGCCCTCCCTATCGTTTTCTACTTCGCCTTCAGCATGGTCATCGGGGCCGACCCGGTGTACTCGGCCGCGGGAGCGGCGCTGGTCTTCCTGTTGATCTTCTGGGGATACTTGTTCTTCGAGTGGTTCGTCTACCGCATAATCCAGCCTGTCAACCTTTACGAAAAGGGGCTGGAGTTCCGGCTCTGCGTGCTGCATCGCTTACTGAGGCGATCTGCCTTCGTCAAGAAGGAGGAGCTGGACGGGGCGTATCTGGTCTATACCTCCCAGACAACCAAAGAGAATCCGGACCCCAAGAAGGTCCACCGCATAACGTTCACCGGTGTGAAGAAAAGGAGGGCATACTCGATCCTGGGGCGGCCAGCGGCGGATGTCCTCAGGGCCGCAGAGTACGCGGAGAAGGAGTGGAAGCTCCCGGTCTTCAACAAGCCCAGGCCCTACAAGATCAAGACCTCGGCCTGATTTAATGCTCAGATCCGCTCGAGCCTGTTGCGGGGTCAGCCCTGAAGCATCTTTGATATCTCCTTCTTCAGCAATTCGCTGGCCATCTTCCCGTCCACCTTGCCGCGCAGGCGCTCCATGACTGGGCCCATGAGCGGGCCGACCGCGGCCATGCCCTTCTCGCGCACGAAAGCCTCCCTCTCCCGCACAATGGCAGCGACGACCGCCTCCGCCTCCGATGACCCCATCCTCACCAGGCCGAGCTCCTTGGTAGCGTCCTCCACGCTCCTGCCACCGGCCATGCTCTTTAGCACCGCTGGCAGCGCCTCCTTGGCGAACGCCCCCTCGTGAAGGGCGCGGAACGCGCTCATGAGCGCGGCATCGTCCAACCTGGAGATGTCCGCTCCCTCCTTCTGTATCTCGGGGAGAGTATTGAGCAGGGTGCGGGCCGCAACCGCCGCCATTCCGTACGTGGAAGCGACCTCCTCGAAGAGGTCCTCATACCCTTCGCGCACGATCTGACGGGCCTGTTGCTCGTGGATCCCGTACCTCATGACGAACTTGCGCTCCGTCTGCTCGGGGAGCTGGGGCAGATGGAGCTTGATGGCCTGCATCCTCTCCTCGGTCACGATGATGGGCTTGACGTCCGTCTCCGGGTACATGCGGCTCGCGCCCGGCAGAGGGCGGGAGTAGGAGCTCGAGCCGTCCGGCTGCGGGTCCCTGGTCTCCTCCGGGACCCCGTCCAAAGCGAGATTGGCCCTCTCCACGGCCGCCTCGAGGGCCGGCCTGGCCTTGCGGGCCTCGTCCGCGCAGATGGCGAAGGCCGTGCCGTTCCCGATGCCCATCTGCCCCGTCATGGCCTGGACGTCCTCCTCAGAGATGCCATAGCCAGGGAGCTCGTCGGAATGGAAGATCCCCATGACGCCGGCGCGCATCTTGGCCCTCTGGGCCATCTCCGCGCCCAAGCGCAGCTTCCCATCCGCGCTCCTCATCACGCCTTCGAACCCGGGCAAAGGGACGCCGAGAACCGCCCCGCCATCCTTGGCCAGGGCTCCGGCCACGACCTTCGACTTGCAGCCCCTTAGCACGGGGCTCAGGTCCACTACCTTGACCTTCAGCGGCACCAGGCCCCTCCCTTGGAGCATCCCGCGGATGGTCAGCAGGCCCTTCTGGCGGTCCACCTCCCGCTGCACGTACTCGGGGAGCATGCGCAGCTCCTGCACTCCCTTGATCTCGACCCTGGCGCCTCCAGGTATCGAGATATTTAGATCCTCTCGTATGGTGCCCAGGCCCCTCTTGACCTTCTTCGTGGCGCGCAGCAGGGAGCCAAGGCGGGCGGCCACCTCCTTGACCTCCTCCGGGGAGTGCATGTCCGGCCCCGTGGCCACCTCTATGAGCGGAATCCCTAGGCGATCCAATTTGTAGGTGATCTCCTGCCCCTTGGACTCCATCTTGCGGGCGGCGTCCTCCTCCAGGCAGATGGACTGGATGCCTATCCGCTTCCCTTCCAGGGTAAGGACGCCATCCGTCGCCACCAAGGCGGTCCTCTGGAAGCCCGTGGTATTGGAGCCATCGATGACGATCTTGCGCATGAAATGCACCTCATCCGCCACCTTCGCTTCCAGGAGGGCGGCGAGGGTGAGCGTGATGTCGATGGCATCGTCGTCCGCATCGTGGGGAGGCTCCTCGTCCACCTCCACCAGGCAGCTCACCTTGGAGGGGGCGAGGTAGCGGAACCTCATCTTCCTCTCGGCCTGCGCCAGGGCGGCCCGGTCCACCTCTCCTAACTCGCTCTGGGTGGGGCGCAGGCGACGGTGGACGTCCCTGCCCGCGTCGTCCACGAGGTCGGTGGAGCAGGAGCAGAAGAGCTTCTTCGTGTCAAGCTGCTGATGGATCTCGATGCCGCAGATGAGCTCGTGCTCCGCCATCAGGCCTCCCTCCTGTCGGACATCTCGCCCCTGAGGTTGGTGGCCATGAGGTCCTTCGTGCCCTCTGGGTCTGACGAATTGGCCAAGGCCCACATGAGCTTGACCATGGCGGTCTCGGGCAGCATGTCCTCGCCCGGGATGACGCCCGCGGAGAGCAGGTCCCGGCCCGTGTCATAGACGTTCAGGTTGACCCGCCCGTTGAGGCATTGAGAGGTCATGACGACGGGGATGCCCTCCTTTACCACATCCTTGATCACATGCACCAGCTCATGGGACACATGCCCCAGCCCGGTGCCGGCTATCACCGCCCCCTTATGTGCTCGGAGCAAGGCTCCAAACGCCGAAGAAGACATGCCCGGATAGAATTGGACCAGGCAGACCCTCTCCTCCATGGCCGGACGCAGCTTGACCTTGGAACTGGACCTCTTCCTGCAGGGGGACAGCATCTCGACCTTCCCGTCGAGGTCCATGCGGGCCACTGGGCCTTCGTTCACGCTTTGGAAGGCATCCCTGCGGCTGGTATGCATCTTCCTCACGCGCGTTCCGCGATGCACGGCGGCGGTGGTGTCGGAGATGCTCTCGTGCATGAGCACAAAGACCTCCGCCGCGTCGGCGCTGGTGCAGAATCGCGCCGCGGAGATGAGATTGGTGTAAGCATCGGAAGAAGGACGGTCGGAGGAGCGCTGGGCGCCGACCAGGACGACCGGCGCTGGGAGGTCGTCCAGCATGAAGGATAGCGCTGCCGCGGTATAGCCCATGGTGTCCGTCCCATGAGGGACGATGACGCCTTCATCGCCAGAGTCCAGACGGTCGGCGATCTCCGCCGCTAATCGCTGCCAATGTTCGACCATCATGTTCTCCGAGAAGATGGAGAAGACCACTTTCGCTTCCACCTGGCACAGCTCCGCCATCTCCGGTACCGCGGATATAAGGTCCTCGGCCGAGAGGGCTGGGTGCACCGCTCCCGTGCGGTAGTCGACGTATGAGGCGATCGTGCCCCCGGTCCCGAGCACGCCGACCCTCCTCCTTTCGTCCGATTTGTTGGCCGGCCGATGCGGTCGCTCCTTCCTAACGGCCTTCGAGAGCACCTCCAGCCTCGCGCCCTCGTTCATCCTCAGTCCGATGTTGTAACCGCTCTTGAGCTTGAGGACGATGATGTCGGGGTCGGAGAACTCGTGGTGGGGCATGAGGACGCCCGCGTACTCCCTGGACCGGTCCAGAACCACCTTGACATAGTCCCCTTCCTCCGCACCCGCTTGCCGCAGGAGCGCGCCGACCCTCTGGGAGTAGCTCATCTTCCTCGCCTGGGTCGAGATTATGCTCCGCACATATGGACTTTTTCGAAGAACGGCCTCCAAGAACCATGGCTGACGCTATCGTCAGGAGAAAAAAAAGAGAAAGGAAAAAAGGAAGTTTAAGGAAAAGGTTTGCTCAGTCCTTCTTGGCGATGAGGACCAGGGCGATTCCCAGTAGGAGCGCGCCGATCAGCGCGATCATGATGGTCGAAGTCCAGTTGAACTCCTCGACGAGCTCATGAATCTCGACCGCCACGTCTCCCGCGCTCATGTCCACGCTAGTGGGCATTCCCTTGTTCTTCTCGAAGCTAGCGTCGACGTCGTACGGGTTCATGGTGGTGTCCATGGTGCCGTCAGCGGCCTGGATGTAGCCAACGATCTCGAAAACGGCGGTTCCGACCTCACCGGTCGGCCCATCCGCGACGATGACTCCCGCGGCATCAGTGATCACGAGGTACACTCCAGGCGTGGACATGTTGAACCTGTCCTTCGCCGTGACCGTCAGCTCGTAATACATGATGATGCCGGTCTTGACCACCTGCACCATGTCCGCCTCTACCGTCACCGACTCGCTGACCACGTGCGGATCGAACACGGCCCTGCCGGAGTAACCCACGCCCTGCGCCGGGAAGGTCACGGTCACGGAGTACGGCTCCATGCTCACGTCCTTTCCGCTCGGGGTCTGGATGTATGCCACCACTAGCGCAGAGAATGTTCCCTGTTCGTTGGTGGTTCCGGAGTAGCTCGTTCCGGCCGCGCTCATGAGCACCACGTTGGCTCCGGGCACGACCTTACCGTTCGGGTCAGAGGCCAGCGCCGTCAGTATGTACTTCACGATGACGTTGGTCTGGATGACCACGGTGGTCGGTTCTGGCACTGCCACGCTGACCGCCTGTTCGGCTGGACTGAACTCGGCATCGTGGCCTGGGTAGCCGCTGGTGTCGACTCCGCCGAAGGACGCATTCACCGTGTAGGGGTGCATGCTGAAGTCCTTTCCAGCGGAGGTCTGCACGTAGCTGACCACGTTGACCGCGAACTCGCCGTTGGCGTCAGTCCTGCCCTGTGCGACGGTCTCGCCCTGAGCGTTCTTCACGCCCACTGGCACGTTGGCCAGGGTAGCGCCCCATGGGTCCTTCGCCACGACGGTCAACAGAGAGTTGACCGTTATGACCGAGGACTCGTCGGCCTTTACCTTGCCAGCTACGACGTTGGTCATGCTGGCCTCGGAGCCGCGCACCGCGTACAGGCTGAAGTCGCCCGCCTCGAGCACCGCATCGGAGATGTCAGCGGTCGAGCCGTCCAGGAAGATGGCGTCGTCCAGCACCTTGATGTGGCCGCCGTTGACGACCACGTCAGAGTTCTTGGCGAAGATACCATCGTACACTGGCACAGGCAGGCTCATCTCGCGGATGACGCCGTCGGAGCTCATGTAGGGGACCAGCAACGTGCGGCACATGATGTCGTCGTCGAAGGTCAGCTCAGAGTCGACTACCATCACACCGGTCGTCAGCATTCCGAACATGTTGTCGGACATGCTGACCACGGAGCCGTCGACCGCATAGACACCGATATGTCCAGTGAGCAGCTCGGACAGCGACTCAGGAGACACCCAGAGGCCCAGCAACGGGATGTACGCCGACTCGCTCATGTCCATCAGGCCCAACAAGGGCGCGAACTGAGCGATGACGTCTATCAGGCTGCTGTAGCCTATCTGGTTGTCCTGGATGCTGACGATGCTGTTCTTGACATATATCTCCTTGTTGTTGAGCAAGAAGACGTTGTCATGGATGGCACCAGTCGTCTGCTCGATCAGGACGCCCGCCTCGGAGTTCAGCACGAACACGTTGTCGATGATCTCACTCATGTCGCCATCGCGCACGTACATGCCGCGAGCGTTGGAGGCGATCATGCAGTCTGTGATCTCGGGCGAGGCGCCGTTGATCACGTAGAGACCATTCCTGTTGTTCATGGCTATGGTCGAGGACATGATGACCGGCGCGCAGCCGTCCACCACGATACCGTTGCGCACATTGTAGACTATCTGGCTGGTCTGGATCTGGACCATGGAGGTCGGACCGAGATACAGCTCTAGCGCATCGGTTACCAGGACGTTCATGAACTCCAGGCCGCCGAACACCTCGAACATATAGTAGTAGCCCATCGGAGGCGAGGTCGTCTCATTGCTCCAGCTCCAGTAGTAGAAGTCGACGTCCATGGCCGTGAGCATTCCGCCGGCCTCCACCGTTATGACCGCGAGGCCATCGGAGTTGTCGCCGGTGATCTCGAAGTCCATCAGGAGGTTCAGCCAGAGGTTACCGCCCTCGGCCACAGTCAGATCGCCATTGAAGATCACGGGGTTGTTGATTACCTCGCTGTCCCCATCGACGATCCAGTCGACCGGGCTCTCGAGCCATAGACCATACTCGCCGTTGTTGGAGAACTCTCCATTGACCAAGGTGATGTCGCTGTTTCCGACGATCACTAGGCCGTCGAGGAAGTTGTCGTTGACCACGACATCAGCTATCATGCCGGAGCTGTCCGATATGAACAGACCCTCTCCGCCATTCATGCTGAAGACGCAGTCCACGATCTCCAGGCCTGAGGTGTCATATACCCAGCCACCTTCGTTACCAGACATGGTGACGATGAGGTCCATTAAGAGCACGTCGGAGCAGCCATCGACATAGATACCGTCGATGAAGCCGGTTACGGTCATCTCACTGACGATGATCGCAGCGCTGTTGTCCAGGTAGATGCCTACTCCGAACACGCCCTGCTCTGGCTCTTCTTCCTCTTCGTCCTCCTCCTCGACCGTCAAGGTGCTCAGGATGTTCCTGGTCACGATGCCGTCCTCGGAGTTGGTTATGGCGATGCCGCCGTAGGCGTTGGCGATGACGTTGTCCCAGATTTCGAAGGACATGCTGTTGTCGATCCAGATGCCGTACTCGTTTGCGACTCCGTCGATCACGTTGTCGATGATGGTTATTCCATCGTAGTAGGCGACTAAGATGCCGCTGTCGCCCACATTGGTGATGACGTTGTTCTCGATGGTTAGATCTCCAGATATCAGCTCGTCGAACTCGTCGTCTTCGCCCGAGATCCAGATGCCGCTTCCGCCGCAGTCCATGATCTGGTTCTCGACGATGACCAGCCCGACCGTGTCCTCGGCATAGATGCCGTCGCCGCCGCAGCCCGAGATGTCATTGCCCTGGATCAGGACGTCCTCTGCAGGTACGTATCCATCCCAGTCCTGGGCATAAACGTTGATGCCGTAGGCGGTCTCGTCCATCATACCAGTGACGACGTTGTCCAGGATGCTTCCGGTCCCACCCCACACCGCGATTATGTCGCCCGCGCCGTTGGTGACCACGTTGTCCTGTATCAGGAACGCGCCGGTGTCGACCTCGATTCCGTCATTGACGTTGTCGAGGACGTTGTCGGTTATGGTCACAGGCACAAGGTTCCATGGCTCGCTGTAGAAGTAGATGCCCATGTCAGCATCGCTCACCGTGTTCTCGGAGATCAACGCGGTTCCGTCGGCCATCGCCCAGTAATCATAGTGCTGGCTTTGGACCCAGAACTCCACATCGATCGCCCAGCAGCCCTCGTCCCAGCCATCGCCGGAAACGGAGTTGTTGACCACGGTCACATCGCCCTGAGCACTGGCCCACGGAGAGCCTTGGTTGTCATTGATGTAGGCGTACGTGTAGACATAGATTCCTTCGTTGCTCGCCTGCACGATCACGTTGTCCAAGACCTCCACCACGGTGGTCAGATAGGCCTCGCTCTCACCGAGAGATGCGTATGCCTCCTGATCGACCATGATGGCCTCATAGGCGTACCAGACCTGGTTGCGCAATACCTGGACGTTCGAGGTGGCTGCCGCGTAGGCGGTGTCCCTGTACCTCAGATCCAGCGTCTGCGCGTCCGCGTAAGTACCGATGTAGATGCCGTAGTCTCCATAGGAGTACAGGACGTTGTCAATCACCGAGTAGTCCACGTTCAAAGTGCTGTAGGACTGCCCGGCCCACGAGTCGGTCCAAGCCTCCACATCTATGCCATAATAGCCATACGAGCCATACCAGTCATAGATGTAGTTATTGTACACATCGAACTGGCCCTCCATCGTCGCAACGGCACTGGTGAACACGCCGAAGTAGTCCTCCTGAGCTATGTTGTTCGCATAGGCCCTTATTCCGTTACTTCCGCAGGTGATGTCGTTGGCGCTGACATCCACCGCGAAGGTCATGTCGGAAGTGGCGCTTACTTCCGTCTCATAGGGCGGGAAGTAATGCGAGAAGGTCGCTCCGGAGATCATCTTGGCGTAGACACCATCGTTGTAGGCCCAGATATCGTTCCTCTGGATGGTTATGACAATATCCGACGATGTCGCGCCCCAGGCGTTCTCGACCGTGCTCTCCGACCAGACGAAGACGCCGGTCGAAGCGTACCGGACTGTGTTGTCCAGGACGTTGACGTTGAAGTCCAGCATCCCAGTCCCGAGCCCGCCGGTCACAGGCTGGTATGCCTGAGCCGCCAGACCATATCCGGCACTTCCATAGCCGAACTGTAGTATGTTGTCCATGTAGTCGACGTTGAACTCCAGGTCCGCGGTCGTGCTAGCGTCCAATCCGGTCATGGTCTGCGTTATGATGGAATTGATACCATAGCCGAAGGGGACGAAGTTATCGCTTATCCAGTTGTCCTGGGCGACCACATTCAGGGCGCTGGTGATCCCACTAGCGCCGCCGTAGTACACGTCATCCTCTATTCCCACTGCGCCCCAGTTACCAAATGCAGCTTCTGTGAGGATGTTGTTCATCACGCTCACGTCGTGCATGGTGCTGCAGGGCTCATCGGCACTGCTGCTCAGCTCCAATAAGGAGCGGAACTGGGCCGGGCCGAGGGTGGTGAATGGAGGAGATATCGGGCCCAACATACCGAGGAGCCATGGGTCCAGGTTCCCGGTTATGTCGTTGTTCTCGAAGGTGTCCGTCACGGTCAGGTCCCAAGACGCTAGCGGGGTCACCACTATTGTCTGAAGATCAAACATGCCAGCGTGCATTCCTATGTTGTCGGCCACCGTCTTGGTCGCCGTCAGGGTGTACGCTCCCTCGAGATCCATGTCCTCTACCGTGCTCCACATCACACCACACATCGAGACCTGCTCGAAGTAGGAATTCGTGATGGCCATGTTGCTCTCGCCACCGTACGTGGGATGGTCCCACATGGCGATGGCCAAGCCCATGATGTAGTAGAAGCTCATCTCGGTGATCTCTGCGTCCAGGGTTCCGTTGTTGTCGATGAGCGACAACGCGGCCCAAGGCTCAGAGAACCCGCCGATGAAGCTGAACGAGGTCTCGCTGATGTTCACTTCCAGAACGCCGTCCGTGCACATGAAGAGCATACCACCGGTGAGCCAGTGGCTAACGCTGCTCAAGCTAACGGTAGCAGTGACGTTGCCCATGGCCTCCACGTAGGACGCATACCCACTGGACATGCGCTCCATGGTGAAGTAGATGCTCATCCATTCGTTGTCATAGACGTCCCAGCTGAACGGCCCATAGGTCCAATCCCGAATATCCCAGTGCAGACCGCCGTTGAAGTTAACGCCGTATGCGTTGTTGTTGGAGGCGATGTTCCCGGTCTCCATCATGGCATAGCGGATCTCCGCGTCACCGTTCTCGAACAGCAGGATCTCGAAGACGTTCTTGAGCTGCTCGCTTCCGGTCTGCCAGACGTACCAGTGGAAGATTATGGCGCCTTCCACCTTCTTGAATCCGATTCCAGGGTACTCGTTGTTGTTCCAGTTGGGGTTCTGGGCCGCGGCGATCATGTTGGGCACGCCAGAGTTGAAGTTGCTATAGGTGCCGTTCACGTCGGTAACGCCGAAGCCGATCCAGCCGTAGCGGGACATGGTCACCTGGTTGTAGACGACTCCATTGAACTCGAAGGCCCAGTCCAATTGAACAGTGAGCCATGAGTCTGTCGTCCAGACATCCGGGTCGATCATGACATACATATCTTCGGTCTGGCTAGGCAGGAACAATTGCGCGTCGTCCGCGAGGGAGCCGTCGAAGTTGTCCCTCAGGTAGGTCACGACAGCGTCGTGTATGGCCAACATGTAGACGCCACCGGTGGACTGACCAAGGAATTGGCTGTCCACGATGTCAGCGAAGATGTCGTTCATGCTCATCGCATAGACGCCATACTCCCCGAGCTGGAAGGTGGTGTTGTCCACGTTAAGATACACATCGCCCACGAATGTCCGCAGATAGAATCCCACGGTGTTCTCGGAAACCAAGGAACCGGTGCAGTCCACCACGACATCATCGGCATCAGCCTCTGCGAAGAGGCCGAATTCGCTGTTGTCAAGGAACTGGACGTTGTCCAATGTTACCGCTATCCCACCTGCCTGGGAGTGTATCTCCACGCCCAGGTAGTTGCCCTCAAAGACCGTGTCCGTCGCATCCAAGGTGACGGCGCCCGCTGCTTCAAGGTATAGGCCCACGTCACCTGAGTTGACGATGGAGGACGGGTCGATGACCACGTCGATCATTCCCATGCCAGCCACGACGCTCATTCCGTCCGCGCCGGAGTTGGTGATGTCGATGTTGGTCAGGTCGAGCACCACGTCGCCCATGCTGGAGAGCATCAGGACGCCGTTGATATCGGAGTCGTTGACGCCCACATCAGTCATGGTGACGCTGAGGTCGCCCATGGACTGCAGGACGATGCCGTTCCCGTTCCAGGTGTGGTTGACCATGACGCCCTCAAAGGTGGCTTCGAGAGCCCCTTCGTTGGCATAGACCAGGATGCCGTTGTTCACATCATCGGTCAGCACGGCGTCCACAACGTCCAGGGTCACATTGCCTATTAAGGATGTGATGGACACACCGTTGCTCGCGTTGATCAGGTCGAACCCTTCGATGTTGACCACGGTGGTCAGGTTGGAGACCACGATGAGCCCGTATCCGTTCCAATCGCGGTACGGGTACATCTCGAGGTCGGCCTCGCTGACATCCGCGGTCACGGAGCCCTCAGCGGCTTGGAGCCAGATCATGTTGGTGGTCGTCCAGCCGTTCCAGGGTTCGTATATCATGCCCAGGTACCTGACGATGTCCGTCCCCACGAAGTCGATGCTCCCCAGGTCGGAGACCAGGTAAATGCCGCCAGCGAAGTTGGTGACCACGCCGTCGATGTCGGCCTCGATGTCACCTATGGCATAGCCTTCCAGGGCATAGTTCCACACGAAATCATCGACTAGCAGGTAACCGATAAGCCCGCCGCTCCACGGGTTGTCCGCGATTAGACCGCTAACCGTGATGCTCAGATCGCCGGGTGTGGAGAGATAGATGCCCTTGTAGACATCCCATGTCTCGAGGTCCGTGGCCGTCAGGGTGATATCCCCCACCTCGGTCACGATCCAGACGCCCGACCAGCTGTTGTTCACGTAGCAGTTGGTCACGGTCGCGCTAACGGTCCTGTTCGCCTCGATGTAGAGCATGGACCCGGTCTCATCACCGGAGCCGGCCCACCAAGCGCCGTCAGCGTACATCTCCATGTCCACGTTGGTCATAGAGGCCGTAGCCGCGCCCTCATCGGTATAGAGGTACACACCTCCCATGGTCGTGTCCGCACCTGTCACCACGCCGTTCGTCCAGGCGAAGTTGATGTTGCCCAGGACCGTGGCGACATAGACGCAATAGACGGTGTCGTTCATGTCCACGTCGACCAAGGTCAAGGCCACGTTGCCTAAGGCAATGATGTAGATGCCGAACAGGCTGTGGTTGATCAAGGTCGGGTCGACGCGTGCGGTGACGGCGCCGTTCGGCGCGATGGCCGATATGCCCGTCAGGGTGTTATTGAGGATGGCATCCGTTATGTCCATGTTGATGTTGCCGTTATCGGTC